>Ga0209800_10000067_pt1 | contig 253532 bp, 223 predicted proteins | sample Higcelweek8metaG_FD_187174 | JGI IMG/M metagenome (GOLD analysis project Ga0209800, IMG submission 187174) | Freshwater pond sediment microbial communities from the University of Edinburgh, under environmental carbon perturbations - High... | ecosystem: Environmental > Aquatic > Freshwater >...
GTAGTGTGGGGTTTCCCCATGTGAGAGTAGGTCATCGTCAAGCACCTATACTGAGCCCCCAGCCTGTTCGCAGGCTGGGGGTTTCGCTTTGTGCCGCTTTTTTAGGGCGCACCGAGGCATACCCCTCTTTTAGCTTTAGGGGGTAGAATGCGTCTTGAATTCTTTCGATGATTAAAGCCATGACTGATTCCTACAACCAACCTGTTCCGGAACCTATCACGCATTTTGGTTACCAAAATGTGCCGGAAAGCCAAAAAGCGCAGAAAGTGGCGGAGGTGTTTCACTCTGTAGCTGCTAAATATGACTTGATGAACGATCTGATGTCAGGAGGCGTTCATCGTCTGTGGAAGCGCTTTACCATCGAGCTTTCTGGGGCTCGGGTGGGCAATCGGATTCTGGATATTGCGGGAGGCACGGGCGATTTAGCGCGTCAGTTTTCGCGTATTGTTGGGCCAACGGGTGAAGTGGTACTGGCTGATATCAATGCGTCTATGCTCAAAGTTGGGCGGGATAAACTGCTAGATAAAGGCGTATCCAGCAATGTTCGCTTTGTTCAGGCAGATGCTGAAAAACTACCCTTTCCCGACAATCACTTTGATGTAGTAACCATCGCTTTTGGTTTGCGTAATGTGACGCATAAAGAAGAGGCTCTGCGCTCCATGCTGCGAGTGCTAAAACCCGGTGGACGCCTACTGGTGTTGGAGTTTTCTAAGCCTACCAGTGCGCTGCTTTCCAAGGCCTATGATGCTTACTCCTTTAATTTATTGCCATTGATGGGCAAGCTGATCACGCAGGATGCGGAGAGTTATCGCTACTTGGCTGAATCCATTCGTATGCACCCTGATCAAGACACCCTAAAAGCGATGATGGCTGACGCAGGTTTTGAGCGGGTGACTTATCACAATATGACGGGCGGTATCGTTGCTCTACATCGCGGCGTGAAACCCTGAGTGAATAGTTGGCGCTGGCTCTTTACCCTTATGGTATTTACGAGCCAGCGGTGACAGACTAGCCAGCTGAACCGGGGTATGGCTTGACGGCTTGGCCCGATTACTTCTGACCTTGCCTTCGAATTATTGATAATGAAGCTGTTTGCTGCTGCCCATCGCCTGTTTTGCATTTTGCTGATTATCATCCGCTACCGCCTTGATGACTTGCTGCTCGATCTGCCGATGCCTCTGTGGTTTCGCTCGGCCAGTTGCTTGCTGCCATGGCGTTGGTTTCCGCGTCCTGCTGCCACCTTGTCTCGTGGTGCTCGTTTGCGTTTAGCCCTTGAGGGCTTAGGGCCTATCTTCATTAAGTTTGGTCAGTTGCTGTCTACGCGCCGGGATTTGTTGCCCGCGGATATTGCAGATGAGCTGACCCTATTGCAGGATCAGGTACCTCCTTTTGATTCAGCGCAGGCAATAGCCCTGATTGAGCAGCAATTGGGCGCTAAAGTTGGGGATATTTTTGCAAGCTTTGACAGCAAACCATTGGCTTCTGCCTCGGTTGCACAGGTGCATGCAGCCACCTTGCGCACCGGTGAGGAGGTGGTGGTTAAGGTCATTCGGCCCGGTCTTAAATCCATTATTGATCAGGATTTAGCTTGGCTATATCTGTTGGCTCGAGTGGCTGAGCAAGCCTCTAGTCAGGCGCGTCGCCTGCACCTGATTGAGGTGGTGGATGATTACGCAAAGACTATCCATGATGAGCTGGATTTATTGCGTGAAGCCGCTAATTCCAGCCAGTTGAAGCGCAATTTTGAAAGTTCTGAACTGCTCTATGTGCCGCAGATTCACTGGGATTATTGCCGCCCAAGCGTTTTGGTGATGGAGCGCATCTATGGCATTCCTGTTACCGATTTAGCGGCGTTGGCGGCCCAAGATACCAACATGAAGCTATTGGCTGAGCGCGGTGTGGAGATCTTTTTCACGCAGGTGTTTCGCGATAGTTTCTTTCACGCTGATATGCATCCCGGCAATATCTTTGTTAGCACTAAGCAGCCGCGCAGTCCGCAATATATTGCCATCGACTGCGGGATTGTCGGCAGCTTAACCCCGGAAGATCAGGATTATCTGGCGCGTAACCTGATGGCATTTTTCAAGCGTGACTACCGGAAGGTGGCGCAGTTGCACATCGATTCTGGTTGGGTGCCTGCTGAGACTAAGGTCAACGAGTTTGAGGCAGCTATTCGAACGGTTTGCGAGCCCATTTTTGAAAAGCCTTTGAAGGATATTTCCTTTGGGCAATTGCTGTTGCGCCTGTTTCAGGTGGCGCGGCGTTTCAACATGGAGGTTCAGCCACAGCTGGTGTTGTTGCAGAAAACACTGCTGAATATCGAGGGGCTGGGGCGTCAGCTATACCCGGAATTGGATTTGTGGCGTACGGGTAAGCCTTATTTGGAGCGCTGGATGTGTGAGCGCTTGAGCCCTGTGCGCCTAGCGAAGAATATGCAAGCCCATTTAGAGCAAGTTCCGCATGTGGCCAGTATGGCGCGGGCTGCCCTTGAACAGTTGTCTCGCCCACGCTCTGAACCTGCACCTCAATCCGGCAGCGCTTGGCATGAGGGCATGTTGAGATTATTGGGTGCTGCCTTGATTGCGGGTGGCGTAGTGCAGGCGCTTAGCCTGACGGAAACCCTAGCATCTACAAGCGCTTGGCCTGCTTGGCTGATGTTGATTTCAGGTGTGTACATTGTGGCGACTAAGCGATAGTTGCAGGAGAAGCCCATGAGCTGGCTGGACGAAGTTAACTGGACGCCTGACGGCTTGGTACCTGCGATCGCCCAAGATTATCGTTCCGGGCGCATTCTGATGATGGCTTGGATGAACCGCGAATCCTTGAGCTTAACTGTGCAAGAGCAGCGCGCGGTGTATTGGTCGCGCTCTCGTGGCAAGCTGTGGCGAAAAGGTGAAGAATCCGGGCATGTGCAAAAACTGCATGAGCTGCGTCTGGACTGCGATGCCGACGTGGTGGTGCTGTCTGTTGAGCAACTCGGCGGCATTGCTTGTCATACTGGGCGGGAGAGCTGTTTCTACCGTGTGTATGAGGATGGAGTCTGGAAAACGGTTGATCCCATTCTGAAAGACCCTGATGCTATTTATACGGAGCCTTCCCATGAATGACACCCTAACGCGCCTAGCTGAAGTGCTAGAGGAGCGTAAAGCTGCTGCTCCCGACAGTTCTTATGTTGCCAGCCTGTATCACAAGGGGCTGAATAAGATTCTGGAGAAGGTGGGCGAAGAGTCGGTTGAAACTATTTTGGCCGCCAAGGATGCAGCGCTCAGTGGCGACTGTCAGGATCTGATTTATGAGACGGCAGACCTCTGGTTTCATAGCCTTATTATGCTTGCAGCGCTCGGTCAGCATCCACAGTCGGTATTAGATGAGCTGGATCGGCGTTTTGGTCTTTCCGGGCATGCGGAAAAAGCCGCGCGCTCACAATCCTGATTCATTCCTTCGGAGATAACCTCATGGGTCTTGGTGGCATCAGTATCTGGGAACTTCTGATCATTCTGCTTATTGTGGTCATGCTGTTTGGCACCAAACGCCTGAAGACGCTGGGCTCTGATCTAGGCGATGCCATCAAAGGCTTTCGCAAATCCATGAATACCGAAGATGAGAAAACGGCAAACGCGGTGGAAGAAAAGCATCCCCATCCGCTGAATGATCTGCACAAAGTCGATGAGCCGACTCGAAAAGGCTGACGGCAATGTTTGAGATTGGATTTGGCGAGTTGCTGTTGGTTGCGTTGGTGGCCTTGTTAGTTTTGGGGCCTGAGCGCTTGCCGGTTGCAGCGCGCGTGACAGGGCTGTGGATTGGCCGATTAAGACGCAGTTTTAGCTCGATCAGGGCTGAAGTGGAGCGAGAGATCGGCGCTGACGATATTCGTCTACAGCTGCACAACGAGCGAATCCTTGAGCAGGAGCGTAATCAGCTGAACAGTCGGCCGCCTGTGGTGCCCGTGAAACCCGAGGCTGATATTCCCCCTGTCGTTTCTGGGGCTCCGCGTTTAGATAAGCCAAGCCAGCCATGAGCCATTCTTCTAGCCCCCAAGAAATGCCGCTGGTCGCACACCTTACCGAGTTACGCACTCGTGTATTGCGTTGCGTAGTGGCTATTCTGCTGATTTTTTGCGTATTGCTACCCTTTGCTCAGGATATTTATGCCTTGGTGGCTGCACCCTTGCGGGCGTATTTGCCGGAAGGGGCGACCATGATTGCTACGGGGGTGGCCTCGCCGTTTTTTGCACCCTTCAAGCTGAGTTTGGTGATCGCTTTATTCTTGGCTATTCCGGTGATCTTGCATCAGCTTTGGGGCTTTATTGCGCCGGGTTTGTATCAACATGAAAAGCAGATCGCGGTGCCCTTGTTGGTATCGAGCATTCTGCTGTTTTATGTGGGGATGCTCTTTGCGTTCTTTGTGGTATTTCCCATCATGTTCGGCTTTTTTGCCAGCGTGACGCCGGATGGCGTGGCCATGATGACGGATATTGGCCAGTATCTGGATTTTGTGCTGACGCTGTTTTTTGCATTCGGGGTAGCTTTTGAGATCCCAGTGGCGACCTTTTTGCTGATTTGGGTTGGCCTTATTGATGTGCAGACTCTGCGCGATAGCCGACCCTATGTGATTGTGGGCTGCTTTGTCGTTGGCATGGTGTTGACGCCTCCGGATATTTTTTCTCAAACCTTATTGGCTATCCCCATGTGGTTGCTGTTTGAGGCTGGAGTGGTTGCCGGGGTGTTAGTACAACGTCGCGCTGAAGCTAGGCTGAGCACTTCTGACGATTCGCCTACGCCATGAATCTTCTGTTACTAACCCCTGCTGATGATGTGAGCGAAGGTCGGGTTGTCCTGCGCGATCGCCGACTTACGCATATGCAGGAGGTACACCGCGCCGAGGTGGGCGACAGGCTGCGCGTCGGCTTGCTCGGCGGGCTGATGGGACAGGGGCAGTTGTTACGCTTAACGGCGGATGAGGCGGAGTTGTTGGTCACCTTTGATCAACCACCACCTGCCAAGTTGCCGGTTACGCTGCTGTTGGCTATGCCTCGCCCAAAAATGTTGCGCCGGGTATTGCAGACGGTGGCCAGCATGGGCGTGCCGCGTCTGGTATTGCTAAATAGCCAGAAGGTGGAGAAGAGTTTTTGGCAAACGCCTTTTCTCGAAGCCGCCGCCATTCAAGAACAGCTATTGCTCGGTTTAGAACAAGCCCGCGATACGCAGTTGCCTGAGGTGATCATTGAGAAGCGCTTCAAGCCCTTTGTTGAGGATCGCTTGCCCGCCATGGCTGCCGGTAGCTTGGGGCTGATTGCTCATCCCGGTGATTATCCCTTCTGTCCGCGCGGGGTTAGCCAAGCGGTGACCTTGGCTATTGGCCCAGAAGGTGGCTGGACGCCTTACGAGGTGGATAAATTGCAGGAAGCCGGTTTGCAGCCGGTGCAACTGGGTGAACGCATTCTGCGGGTAGAAACCGCCGTGGCCGCGCTGTTGGCCCGTTTGTTTTAAGGCATGCTATTCACCCAGCCTCGCTTTCCATTAAGCGCTAACTTTGTCATTCCCCAGAAAATGTTGTGCTGCGCTGCGCAGAGCCGCCAGTTGCCGACAAATTAGCGCCAGTTGGCTGTGAATGAGTTGCTGTTGGTCGCTGGTATCTTCAGCCGGTTGTTCAAGGCGCTGTAAAAGGGCTTCTTCAGACTTGCTGCGGATGGGCAATAGACGGCGTTGCCGCAGCGCTAGTGCTAACTCATCAAGGCTGCTGGCAAGGCTACTGGCTGCTTCATCCACCAGAGGGTTGAGCGGTTCTTCAGGGCGCATTTCCCGGTGTGCGCCTAGAGCTGAAAGGTAGTTGAGCAGAGTGTGCGACAGGGTGAGAAAGTGCAGCCCGGTTTCGGCTTCTTGGCGGAAGGGTTCAGGTTCTAGCAGCATGCTAGAGACTGTGGTCGATAACGCTGCTTCAGCATTGTGGGCGTTGCGGCGAGCCAGCCGATACGCTAAGTCGTCCCGTTTGCCGGTGTTGTATTGGCTCATGATTTGCCGCAGATAGAGGCTGTTACAGCCTAGGGTATTGGCGGCGATTTGGTTCAAACGGCGACCTTGCCAATCGGGCAGGATGAAGAAGACCGCCCCGGCAGCGATCAGGCAGCCGACTAGGGTGTCGAACAGGCGCGGCAAAATCAGCCCATAGCCGTTACCCACTTGATTGAAGCACAGCATGATCAGCAGGGTAATGGCGGCAGTGGCGAGGGTGTAGTGCGTGTTGCGCGCCGCAAAAAACACCACGCCTGCGGCTACTGCAAACAGCGCTTGAGTGGCTGGAGCCGGGAATAGTGTGAACAGCACCCAGCCAGCCACTAAGCCCATGATCGTACCGCTGATGCGCTGCATGAGTTTGATGCGCGTGGCCCCGTAGTTGGGCTGGCAGACAAATACGGTGGTCAGCAAAATCCAGTAGCCCTGTGCTGGGTGAATGGCGTGTAGGACGGCATAGCCGCAGATCAGCGCTGCCATCATGCGTAGCGCATGGCGAAAGATCAGCGAGGTGAGGGTGAATTGCCCTTGTAGCCGCTCTAAGGCTTGTCGTATGGATTGCGGTTGTTTATTGAGCAACGACTGGTCTTGCTCAACCTCAAACTGTTCTAACTCATTGGTTTTAGAGAGTTTTCCCTGTACGCGCTCAAGGTTGCTGGCCAGTGCGCGCAGGGAGCGCAGTAGGGGACGCCACGCCGGATTTTGTTGTTGGCGCAGATACTCCAGAGAGGCTCGCAGCTCTTCCATGGCGCTAGCGTTTTCGGCGCTGTAGTAGAAAGGCTGGCGCATCAGCACTGCATCGGCAAGGGCTAGGCAGGCTTTGGACTGCAGCCTCAGCACGCGATGGCAGCGAAAAAGCACATCACTGTGGAAAAAAGCCTCGGTCAAGGCCTGATAGGGATAATGGGATGAGGTCACGCGCTCGTGCAGATCCTGAGCCAAAAAGTACAGGCGCAGGTAGTGGCTAATGGTGCGATCAGTACGCGCCTGATGCAGACGATGCAGCAGAATTTCCTTGGCTGCGTTCATGGCCTCAACGACCTGTCCGCTTTGGCGGGCCAGATCTAAGCGTCGGGCTTCAATGTCCAGATGGCGTTGTGGTTCAAAGAGTGATGATTTGAGGCGAAAGTAGCGCGCCAGCTCCCGATAGACCCGCGCCAAGCTCTGTTCTACCGGCTGGTGAACGAACAGAGCGCTCCACACCACTGATAGCAATCCGTACCAAGTCGCTCCTAACACCAGCAGTAAGGGTTCATGCCAGAGGTCGGGGCTCGACCCGCCGCGTTGATCTACGGCGATCATGGTGTAAACCGAGAGAATCAAGGTGGCATGGGCAATGGTGGCATAGCGTTCGCCCAAAGCCCTTAGCATCACCAGTATAAAAGCCGATCCTGCGAGGCCAACCGCAAACAATAGCGGATAAGGAAATAGCAACTCCACTGATACGGCAGCAATGCCAAAGCACAGTAGGGTGACTAGCAGGGCTTGCAGTCTACCGGCCCAGTTGTCGTCGGTTTCGGCTAGGGCGCTGGCGGTAATGCCTAGAAATAGCGGAATGATCAGGGTTAGCTGATCGGACGACCAGCAAAAGCCCATGGTGCTGGCTAAAGCGACGAATACTCTCAGGCTATAGCTGAATTTTTCCAGAGCCCAAAGACGGCGTAGAGGATGGCTAAGGGAAGGGTTGGGCATGTGAGTGTCAGTGCCTATTTAGAGGAAGACGTAGACGTAATACTGAGACGCGCGGTTCTTATCAATAGTAACCCTTAGCAGCTGTTTGCTGAGTAATACCTGATGGCTCAGTGGGCGTTAACCGATTAGGGGGTTTGCGTAAACGCGGCCTGTTCGTCAGTTGCGGTACTTTTCCTCAGTAGCTTCTGGGGCGGGAGGTTTTTTGATCGCACATTGCTTGCTCGGCGGGCTATTGATGTGGCCAAGCCTAATGGTTTCGCTCAGTGCCAAAGAGCTGCTGGTATACGGTGGCCATGAGCGCGTCCATCTGGTTGATCTTGGGCAAACCTTGAATGCCAAGATGGATACCGGTGCGCTAACCAGCTCTTTGTCTGCCCGCGACATCCAGTTATTTCAACGCGATGCTAAAGCTTGGGTGCGCTTTCGATTGGCACTGCACGGGCAAGAAACCGCGCTCTATGAGCATCCTCTAGTGCGAATTAGCCAGATTAAACGGCGGCAGGAAGAGCAGCCGGAAGCTGATCACTTCGCTCAGCCGAAGAGTGTGCCGCGCCCGGTCATCCAGCTGAGGCTTTGCTTAGGTGAGCAGATGCACTGGGTTGAGGTCAATTTGGCTGATCGTCGCCACTTTAGTTATCCACTGCTGATAGGCGCGCGGGCTATACAGCAGTGGGGCGCGGCCATTGATCCGGCGCAGCGCTATGTTGCCGGATTACCGCACTGCGGATAATTAAAAGCACGATATCCATAACCATACGTCTTGTGTGCCATTATGCCGCCCTGATACCTTCGGCAACCTATAACAAAAACAAAGAAACACTGGAGGGCAATATGTCCGTCCCTGACCAAGCAAGGATTCGCGCCTATTGGCGCGCCAACCTCCATCTAATGGGTTGGCTGTTAGCGATCTGGCTTGTGGTATCCCTAAGTTGCAGTGTGTTGTTTATCGAGCAACCTGACAGACTTCAATTCTTCGGTATTCAGCTCGATCACTGGTTTAATCAGCAGCAGGGAGCTATTTATTTGTGTGTAGCGGAGGTGCTTTATTACCTATGGCGCGCTCGGCGTTTGGATCGCCAATATGGATTTTAAGCGCGCCCTCGGTGCTATAGCGCTTCTAGCTTAGCGTGGCTGAGCATCAACCATTTGGTGCCTTCCTCTGCAAAGCGCACCTGCACCCGTGCTTGAGCGCCGCTGCCTTCGAAATTGACTAGGGCACCGATGCCGAACAGAGCGTGCCGAACGTTTTGGCCAAGTACCAACGCAGTACCCGGTATGCGCGTGCCCTGTTTGAGGGTAGAGATGTTGCCTGAGACGCTTGGTGTAGGTGTACTACGCGCTGGCGTGCGGCTCATGCGTACTTCTTTGAGCAGGTTGGGCGGAATTTCCCGCACGAAACGCGAGACCTTATTGTGGCTTTCGTTGCCATACAACCGGCGGGTTTCGGCATGGCTGATGACTAAGCGCTGCATGGCACGGGTGATGCCCACATAGGCCAAACGCCGCTCTTCCTCCAGCCGTCCAGGCTCTTCCAAACTCATTTTGTGCGGAAATAAGCCCTCTTCCATGCCCACCAGAAACACCAGTGGAAACTCCAAACCCTTGGCGCTGTGCAGGGTCATCAGTTGCACGCAGTCTTCGTGGTCGCTGGCCTGCTGTTCACCGGACTCCAGTGAGGCGTGATCGAGGAAAGCTGAGAGCAGCGTTTGGCCTTCTTCAGGGGATTCACCCTCAAAGGCGCGGGCAGCGTTGATCAGTTCTTCCAAGTTTTCCAGCCGGGTTTGGGCTTTTTCGCCCTTTTCATTGCGGTGATGATCCAGCAGGCCCGATTGTTCAATGAGGGTTTGCACGCTGAGTGACAGCGGCATGGGCTCAACTTTTGCCGCTAGGCTTTCGATGAGTTCAATAAAGGCTAAGAGTGCTCCGGCGGCCCGCCCGGATACCTGTTTAGTCGCAATGCACTGATGCAAGGCTGTCCACAGGGATACCTGATGCTGGCGCGCGTGTTCTCGGAGGGTATCGAGGGTTTTTTCGCCAATCCCGCGTGTCGGCAGGTTGATGACGCGCTCCAGTGCTGCATCTTGATGGCGGCTGTGCATTAAGCTCAGGTAAGCCATGGCATTTTTGATTTCCGCGCGTTCAAAAAAGCGTTGGCCCCCGTAGATGCGATAGGGGATGGCCTCGCGCAGTAGCGCTTCCTCTAGCACCCGTGATTGAGCGTTGGAACGGTAGAGGATCGCGGTCTCTTGGCGAGCCAAGCCGTTACGCAGGGCTTGCTGAATATTTTCCACTACATAACGGGCTTCATCGTATTCGTTGTAGGCCGCATACAGGGCGATGGGCTCGCCTTCTTTGCCTTCTGTCCACAGCTCTTTGCCCAGCCGGTCTTGGTTGTGGGCGATGACTGCGTTGGCGGCTTTAAGGATGGCAGCGGTGGAGCGGTAATTCTGTTCCAGTCGAATGGTGCGGGTATCAGGGAAGTCGCTGCAGAACTGGCGGATGTTTTCGATCTTCGCTCCGCGCCAACCGTAGATGGACTGATCGTCATCGCCCACCACCATCAGACTTTCCCCGCCAGTGGCTAGCAGGCGTAGCCATGCGTATTGCACGGCGTTGGTGTCTTGGAATTCGTCCACCAGCACATGCCGGAAACGCCGCCGGTAGTGTTCGAGCAGGCCGGGATGGTCGCGCCAAAGATCAAGGGCACGCAGCAGCAGCTCTGAAAAGTCGATGGCACCTGAGCGATGGCAAGCCGCTTCGTAGGCTTCATAGATACTGCGCATGGTGCCGAGGAAGGGATTGCCGCTGGTTTGCAGATGCTGCGGACGTAAGCCTTCATCTTTGCGCGCGTTGATGAACCACTGAGCTTGGCGGGCAGGCCATTGCTGTTCGTCTAGGTCGAGGTTTTTGATGACCCGTTTGACCAAGCGCTGTTGGTCGTCGCCATCGAGAATCTGGAAGTTTTCCGGCAGACGGGCTTCCTGCCAGTGCGCGCGCAGCAGTCGATGGGCCAAGCCGTGAAAGGTGCCAATCCACATACCTTGAGGTTGGCCGCCTAATAAAGACTCGATACGGGCGCGCATTTCGGCAGCTGCTTTATTGGTAAAGGTCACCGATAAAATCGAATAGGGCGTGGCGTTTTCGACCTGAATTAGCCAAGCGATGCGATGCACCAGTACGCGGGTTTTACCGGAGCCTGCACCGGCCAGCACACGTTGCCGGTCAGGCGGCGCGGCGACAGCCTGTCGTTGGGCATCGTTGAGGTCGTTGAGCAGAAAGGAGAGGTCGTCATTATTCATAGCTTGGCATTCTAGCAGGAGGCGATTGGCTGAGGCGTGCCTCTGATGGCGGCGTTCCGCTCGGAACCTATCGGCGCTTTAGCTGTTCCAGCCGGAACGCTCAAGGCTGTTCGCTTACCATGGCTTATTCGGATAAACGGCTTATGTGGTTAATTTTTGGTGTTTTAAACCAAAAAATAATATTTATTTGAAATTAAATTTCTATTTAAAGCCTTTTTTGAGATTTTTAAGCCATAAAAAATACTGTGGCATATGCCTTGCTATCTCTCTGTTGAGACACACACATCACTCACCCGTGAACCGACGGAGGTTTCAAATCATGGCATTGCGTCAGTGTGCTATTTACGGAAAAGGCGGTATTGGCAAGTCCACTACCACGCAAAACTTGGTTGCCGCTCTGGCTGAAGCCGGCAAAAAAGTACTGATCGTCGGCTGCGACCCCAAAGCTGACTCCACGCGTTTGATCCTGCACTCCAAAGCTCAAACCACCGTCATGCACTTGGCTGCTGCTGCCGGTTCGGTAGAAGATCTGGAACTGGAAGACGTGCTGCAAGTCGGCTACGGCGGCGTCAAGTGCGTTGAGTCCGGTGGCCCAGAGCCAGGCGTTGGTTGCGCTGGCCGTGGTGTAATCACCGCCATCAACTTCCTTGAAGAGGAAGGCGCGTACTCAGAAGACCTAGACTTCGTGTTCTATGACGTACTGGGTGACGTCGTGTGTGGCGGCTTCGCCATGCCGATTCGTGAAAACAAAGCTCAGGAAATCTACATCGTGTGCTCCGGCGAAATGATGGCCATGTATGCGGCCAACAACATCGCTAAAGGCATCGTGAAGTACGCGCATTCCGGTACTGTGCGTCTGGCTGGCCTGATCTGCAACAGCCGTAAAACTGACCGTGAAGACGAGCTGATCATGGCGCTGGCCGCGAAAATCGGTACGCAAATGATCCACTTCGTACCGCGCGATAACATGGTTCAGCACGCTGAAATCCGCCGTATGACCGTGATTGAGTACGATCCCTCCGCTGCCCAAGCGGATGAGTATCGTGCTCTGGCGCAAAAAGTCATCAACAACAAAATGTTCGTCATTCCTAACCCAGTGAGCATGGAAGAGCTGGAAGAGCTGCTGATGGAATTCGGCATCATGGAAAAAGAAGACGAAGCGGTGGTGGGTAAATCGGCCGCTGAAGCCTAAGTTCTAGCGACTTATCTGCTTAGAGGAGCATGCGCCGCCACTGTTGTGAGGGTTGGGCGTATCGCTCCTCGTATCTTGTGGTGTTTTGGCATCAGGAGTTGAGCCATGGCAATGGTTATCGACAGCGATGAGTGCACGCTGTGCGGCGACTGCGTGTCAGTTTGCCCAACGGGCTCCATTCGTAAGCAGGGCGGCGTTTATGTTGTTAACCCCGAGACCTGTGATGAATGCCTGGACTTGGGCGACGATGACCCGCGTTGTGTGGCGAGGTGCTCAGTCGATTTCTGTATTGGCTTTTCGGCGGCCTGAAGCCCTGCCTTGCTCGATATTTCAGCAATAAGGAATGCCCGCACATAACTTGTTGTTGGATAAAGCGGCGATGATTTCTCCTCTGGGATCATCGCCGCTTTTTTATCTGGGGCGTTTAAAATTCGCGCCGGTAAAATAAATCCAGCGAGCTGGATAGGCCGCTGGCGGCTTCGAGAAAGAGTTTCTGAGTGAGTTGGTAGCGTAAGGCGACTGTGTTGCCCTGTTCAAAAATGCCCACGCCATAACGTAGGGATAAGCGCTCAGTCAGTTTGCCGCTGGCCACGACACTGGTGCTTTCGCCAGTACCCTCGGTATCTAGCTGGAAATCCTGAATACCCAATTCTTTGGCCAAGGCTGAGGTCAGTGATGCGCTGCCCGATAGGCCGAGGCCCAGTGCTGCGCGCGCCATTAGGTTGCTATCGCCGGTTTTAGTGCCCAAGGCGTGGCCCATAACCAGATAGGACAGCGCCTGTTCTTGGCTCATGGCCGGTTCAGCAAATACCTCGGCTTTGGGATGGGCGGTGCTGCCCGTGATACGCAGACCGGCATTGACGTTATCAGCCTCAATGCGACGGATGGCTTCGATGTCTAAAAAGGGTTCTGTCAGGGCTCCGGTGAACAGCAAGCGCGCGCGGCGGATGTTCAAGCGCTGGCCGTAGGCTTGATAGCGGCCATTTTGCAATTTGAGTTCACCCCGGCTGTTGAGGTTATCGGTGATGCGTAGATGTCCGGCTAGATCAGCCTGTAAACCAAAGCCACTGAAGCTGAGGCGTTCTTGCCCGACCTCTACATCAACGTTCATGGCGATTTTTAAGGCGCTGGCGGGTTTGGGCGCTGCTGTGCTGTTCTCGCCAAGGATTACCGTGTCGGCTGAGACCTTGACGGTGGAGGCTGGCAGTTCGCGGATGCGGATATCGCCGCTGGGGATGCGAATCTGTCCACTGACCACTAGCTGCTCGCCTTGCAGGCTCAGATTCAACTTGGGCGAGGCGTTCAGGCGGGCGTAGGGCTCAACGGTGACCGGCAGCATCTGGCCATCAAGCTGAAGGCTGAGACGAGGCTTTTCGGCCCAATTTAGATGGCCCTCAAGACTGCCTTGACCTTTAGGGCCGCTTTGCCAAGCTCCGCTGATCTGCATCTGTTCGCCCTTGATGTCGAGGTTCAGGCGCAGTTTTTCTAGGCTGATGGGCAGTTGGTTGCCGCTGACCCAGCCATCCTTGAGCTGCAATTGTCCGCTGATCTGCGGTTGCTCAAGATTGCCACTCAAGCGCCCTTGGCCATTGAGCTGGCCTTCCAAGCGCTCAGCCGCCGGTAAAAAAGGCCGCGCTAGGCTCAGATCAAGCCCTTGGAGGCTGAAACTACCGCTCAGAGGCTTGGTGCGTTTTTGCGGATCAAGGGTCGCTTGTATGGCCAGATTGCCCAGCGCTTGGCTGCGAAAGTTTAACTGAGCCTCAACCTGCTTGGGTTGTAAGCGGCTGTCTAGGCTGAGGGCTTGGTAGGGCAGCTCCAGCCATTGTTTACCCTCGCGCACCTCTAGGCTTCCGGCACCTGCATCTAGGCTGATCTGTCCGCTTGGCCCGGCGCGCAGTATATCCACAGCTAGTTTGGCATTTAATTGCCCTTTCCAACGCAGATCATCCGCTAGCCATGGGTTTAGGCTATCGAGGGGAAAGTCACGCAGTTGGTAGCGCAGTTGCGGATCGGGCAGCAGGCGTTGGTTTTCAGCGCAGAGGCTGGCCTTGTCAAAGCGCCAACAGTGGGCGGCAAGTTGCAGATGACCGCTGCTTAGGTAGTCAAGGCGAGTGGCCTGTTGCAGCACCCAGTCTTGCTGAGCTGCTTTGAGGCGAGCGGCTAGGATCTGTCCTGTCCATTGATTATTGCGGCCTAGACTGCCGCTTAGTGTAAGTTCAGCGCTGAGCGGGCGGCCTGTGAGTTGCAGACTGGCTTGGTGGCGTTCAGGGTTACCGGTGGCGCTGAGGCTGAGATCACCAAGCGCTGTACCTTCCAGCGTGAGCCCCTTGGCGTTCAGCTCAAGGCTGCCCTGCTGATTGGCGGTAAGGCGGGCGCTGAGATTCAGTTGTCGCAGGCGCTGTTGCTCATAGGCTATGCCCTGTCCTTGCAGAGTGAGCGTACCCAGCGGGGCTTTGGGTGTGCCGCTCAGTTGCACCTGTCCGTTGGCTTGCCCTTGCAGTCCCGGCCAAAGCTGGGCCAGTTTGCGCGCGGCGAGGCTCAGTTGGCCGCTCAGTTGCTGTGCCCAGCCTAGTTGCCCATACAGGCGATTATCACCCAGCTGTATATCCAGTTTTTCCAGTTGCCATGCGCTGGGCTGCCCACTGGCATCAAGTTGCAGCTTGGCGGCGCTATTGCGTAAGCGGCCACTGAGATTTAGCGCCGCCTTGCCCTGTGGCTGGCCTTGCTGAAGCTGGCCCTCGCTGTGCAGCGTGCCGCCGAGGCTACCGGGTAGTTCGGCCATCCAATAGGAAGGATTGATCGCCTGTAGCTCAAGTTCCGTCAGCCAGCGTAGCTCCTTGGCCCAGTCCAGTTGCAGCCGTCCGCTGGCGCGGCCTTGTCCGGCGCTTAGCTGCAATTGTGGGAGCTGTAGATCGGTCATACTGCCCTGAATAGGGGTTTTTAGGCTGAACGCCCCAGCGGGGCCGAGGAGATGGGCAGCGATCTGGCCTTGATAGCGCTGCTGACGGTAATTCAGCTGGGCCTTAAGCTGCTGCAATTGCACTGGCAGGGTGGCACTAGGATAAAGGCGCTGCCAAGGAAAATCCTGCCAGAGCAGATCAATATCGGCCTGTAGTGCCTGTTGCCAATCTAGGTGGCCACTGAGTGTGAGCTGGTGCTGTGGATCAGTTTGCAGGCTGAGTTGAGCAAGCTTGAGGGCTTGGCTATTCAGCAAGGCTTCTAGGCTTAGCTGAACCTCCTGCTCGGCTCCAAGTCGCGCCTGAGCCGATAGCTGATAGCCTTTGTGTAAGTCGCCCTCGGCCTTGAGGTCGAGCCCTTGCAGCCTCAGGGTGCTGGGCAATGCGGGGAGCTGAAAAGCCGCGCCCTGCTGTAGATGCAGACTCAGCGGCAGTTGCGGAGCAAGCGGCTGTATGTGGCCTTGCAGTTGGCTATCAAGATAGCCTTGGGTGCTCATGTGTAGGCGCAAGCTGTTCTGTAGGGAGCCTTCGGCCTGCAGGTTGAGGTTCAGCGCAGGGCCATCGGGCATGGGCAGGCTCAGTTGGGCCTGCGCCTGTAGCGACCAATCCGGGAGACTGTGCAGTTGGCCGCTCAAACGGAGCTGCTGAAGTGGTGCAGCATCGTTAATACGCAGCTCGCCCACATAAAGCTCGTCCAGTTGTAAGGCTATGGGGAATGGCAGGGTTGGTAGGGTCAGTGGCGTGCTGTCGTCACGCTGTTCGGTGGGCGCGATACTCAGTTGCAGGCGGTCGGCCTGTAGCTGCTGGATGCACAGGGTTAGGCGCAGCAGGCAGGCGGCTTGCCACTCAAGGCGCACACCTTGGAGGCTGATCTGATGACTGCCATCCGTCCAATGCAGTTGTTCTGCTTGCCAACGCTGGCCCAACTGCCCGGAAAACCCCTCAAGGCTGAGCCCCGGAACCTGCGCTAACAGCCAGCGGCTGCCCTGTTCGCTGCCGAATAGCCCAAGCAGACTGATGGCCAGTGTCAGCAATAGTCCGGCTAGGCTGATGGCTAAGGTGTTAAGCAGGCGCTTCACAGTTCTGGCCCCATGGAAAAGTGCAGACGAAAGCCATCGCCGCCGTCCAGCGGTTGAGCCAGATCGACCCGAATCGGCCCCACCGGCGATACCCAGCGCAAACCGACGCCGACACTGGTCTGGATATCAGGGCGCGTTAGGGAATTAAAGGCATTGCCCTGATCAATAAAGGCCGCTATCCGCCACTTATCGGCAATGCTGTATTGATATTCGGCGCTGGCGGCAAACAGGTAACGCCCGCCGACATATTCATCATCCGAGTTGGTGGGCGAAAGTTTTTGGTAATCGTAGCCGCGCACGCTCTGATCGCCCCCGGCAAAAAAGCGCTGCGAAGGGGGCACATTTTGGTAGTCGCCGGTTAGGTTGCTGCCCAGTTGCAGACGCCCTAAAAAACGGTGACGCTGCCACAGGGTAGTCAGTCCTTTGAGCATGACTTCTGTGTGCAGCAAATCACTGTCGGAGAGAAAGCCCTCTTTGGCGGCGGCCAGCTTAAATTCCAGTCGATAGCCTTGGCTGGGGTCAACCTGATCATCGCTGTGCAGGTAGTTATAGGCGATGCCGGGCATAAACAGGCTGCTTAGGCCTGAGTCATCGCCTAGTCGGTATTCTTCGCGTTGCCATTTGATGGACAGTACCCGTTGCCAGCCATCATCAAATTGGCGGTGCCATTCAGGGCCAAAGGTCAGCAGGCGGCTTAGGCTGTCGGTGTCGGCGATTTCCTCAAACTGATAACCCCCGGCGTAGCGCAATTTGTTGGTGAGCGGCGGATCACGGGGGATTTCGTACCAAAGCCCGATGTTTTGGCGTGGGGCAGACAGTTCGGCTTCTGCGCCGTAACGATGGCCTTGTGGATTGCTCCAATACCGTGAGCCGTCAAAGCGCAAGCGCGCCCCGACATCGGTGGAAAAGCCTAAGCCAAGGCCGAAACTGCGCGGTTTGCGGGCGGTGAGCTGTACGGTCACGGGCACTTGATGGCTTGCGCTGGCCTTGGCTGGGTCTGCATCCACCCGAACGGCGCTGAAATAGCCGCTGCTTTGCAAGGCTTGGTTGAGCTGTGCAATCTGTTCGGCATCGTAAGGGCTGTTGGCTTTGAAGGGGACGAGGCGTTGTAGCAAGGACTCCGCCACTGGGCGATCCCCCTCAAAATGTACGGCTCCCAATTGATAGCGCTGGCGGCTGTCGAAAACCAGTTCGATATCAGCAAACCCGGCCTGTGGATCAACCAGCAGGCGCTGCTGAGTAAAGTGCCCATCAAAAAAGCCGTAGCGTGAAGCGAGGTTGAGTATTTGCTGCTTGGCCTCCTCATAGTGACCGTGATGCAGCGGCGTACCGGGCTTCAGGTTGTTGCCTAAGCCCTGAAATTCAGCCAGTGCCGCCGCCTGCCCTTCAATGCGTAACTGCACATGGCGTAGACGTACTGGCTCACCCAACTGGACGTTGAGGATCAGCAGTGGTGGCTGTCCGGCGTATACCTCAGGCTCAATTTGGCTTTGGTAATAGCCCAGCGCTTGCAAGGCGCTCTCGGCTTGTTGCTGGGCGGTGCGGCTGTAGCGCAGCAGTTGGCGTTCATCCCGCTCGCCCAATTCACCGATGTGATTGGCAATGTTTTGCCGCACCTCGGCATTGTTTGGGTGGACGCGGATATCCAATTCTGCGGCCTGTGCTGTGTTGCATAGCAGCGCCCATAGGCTTAAGCACGCAAGTTCACGGCATATGTTGATCGACATAAGAAAAGGCTAGCACGATCCCTGTGGATAAAGGCGTTCTGCTCAATATTCGCCCGAACGCCGTGGTGAGTCCTACAATCCTCGCTTTTGCAGATAAGGCCCAGTATGAAAATTGTATCCTTTAACATTAACGGGCTGCGGGCCAGACCGCACCAACTCCAAGCCCTGATTGAGCGCCATCAGCCGGACGTTATCGGTCTGCAGGAGACCAAGGTTGTCGACGAGCAGTTCCCCTTGGCGGATATCGAGGCGCTAGGCTATCAGGTCTACTATCACGGCCAGAAGGGACACTACGGCGTGGCTTTATTATCGCGCCAGCCCGCATTAGAGGTGCATAAAGGCTTTCCTAGCGATGAGGCAGACGCACAGCGGCGCTTTATCTGGGGCCGTTTTGCCGATGCCAATGGTCAGCCGATTACGGTGATGAATGGCTATTTTCCCCAAGGGGAAAGCCGCGACCACCCGTTGAAGTTTCCGGCAAAAACCCGTTTCTACGCCGATCTACAAGGCTTTCTGGAGCGTGACTTCAGCGCTGAGCAGCCGCTGGTAGTGATGGGCGACTTCAACATTGCCCCTGAGGATTGCGACATTGGCATCGGTGAGGTGAATGCCAAACGCTGGCAGCGCAGCGGCAAATGCAGCTTTCTGCCTGAGGAGCGCGAGTGGATGGCTCGCCTCAAAGCCTGGGGGTTGCAAGACAGCTTCCGCCAGCTCTACCCAGAAGCTGCCGGTCATCTGAGTTGGTTTGACTACCGCAGCCGAGGCTTTGAAGATAACCCGCGTCGAGGCCTGCGCATTGACCTGATCCTGACCTCCAACGCATTGCAATCACGCCTGAAGGCCGTGGGCATTGATCATGAGATCCGAGGCATGGAAAAACCCTCGGATCACTGCCCGGTCTGGGTTGAACTAGGCTGACTAGCCCGCGGCGGTGCTCCAATCAATCAGCCCGAGTTGCCAAGTGCCGAGAATCAACACACCAAAGGCAATCCGGTACCAAGCAAACACGGCATAGCTGTGTTTGCTGATGAACTGCAATAACGCCCGCACGGCAATCATGGCAAATACAAAAGATGCAATCAGCCCAACGGCGAATACCGGTATGTCGCTGAGTTGGAAAAGATCGCGGTATTTGTAAGCCGAGTAAACAGCCGCCCCCATCATGGTGGGCATAGCCAAGAAAAATGAAAATTCAGTGGCTGTTTTGCGCGACAACCCGCAGAGCAGCCCGCCGATAATGGTGGAGCCAGAGCGAGACGTGCCAGGGATCAAGGCCAGACATTGCAAGGTGCCCACTTTAAGCGCCAGCGTCCAGTGCATGTCATCCACAGAATGGGTGGTGGCGGCCTGTTCGCGGCGTTCTGCCCACAGCATGACCAATCCACCGAGGATCAGTGCGCCTGCCACGGTGATGGGATTAAACAGGTAATGATGGATCAGATCGGAAAATATCAGCCCCAATACCACTGCCGGAATAAAGGCTATCAGCAGATTGAGGGTGAAACGCTGAGCGCTGGGTTCATGCAGTACGCCACGGGTAACACCGATGATCTTCTGCCGGTATTCCCACATCAGCGCCAAAATAGCGCCCAACTGAATGATGATATTGAACGCCATGGCACGGCTGCCATCAAAGCCGATCAGATCCGCCACAATGATCTGATGTCCGGTACTAGAGACCGGCAAAAACTCCGTCAAACCCTCAACAATCCCCAAGATAAGTGCCTGTATGGCTACCCAAACATCCATCCATCGCTCCATTTAATGACCCAGATAAAGGTTACAGCCACTGTGTTGCCAAGTGACTGCCGTTTTACCGACTAAAATAACCCAGAGGTTCTCTTGGGGCTCAGTTTTACTACGCCAAAGCCGACATAGTTGCAGAGGCTGTTGAGCCCCTGAATCACAGCTGCATGAACCTTTGTGCAGACAAATGCGCCTGAACAACCGGCAACAATAACTCAAACCAGCCTTGGAGCAGGACACAGCCCATGAATCTGTTACGCACACTTCCCATCAGTAAACGCCTTTGGCTGGTACAGGCGCTTGTGTTCTTTATGCTGTTCATCCTAGGGATAGTGATGACCCATCAGGAAAAAAACTCGTTGTATGCGGGGAAAGAGCTGCAGACCCAGCACGTAGTCGAAACAGCTATAGGCATTTTGGAACAGTTTCAGCGCATGGAAGCCAGCGGTGTGATGAGCAGTACTGCCGCCAAGCGAGCGGCCATGGATCAGATTAAAAGCCTACGCTACGGCGGCAGTGATGATTATTTCTGGATTAATGACCTAACGCCCACCATGATCATGCACCCGATCAAGCCTGAATTGGATGGCAAGGATCTAAGCGGTGTAAAAGACCCTACGGGGAAAGCCCTATTTGTTGAAATGGTCGATATTGCTAAACGCAGTGGCGCGGGGGTCGTTCACTATCAGTGGGCTAAGCCTGGTCACGATAACCCGGTAGCAAAAATTTCCTATGTGGAGCTGTTTAAACCTTGGGGTTGGATTCTGGGCTCAGGCATTTATGTCGATGACATTGAAGCGGAGTTTGATGATTACCTCCTTCAATACCTTTTGGTCTCAGGGCTATTGTTTGCGGTCATTGCTACCCTGCTAGGGATTGTGATCCGCAGTATTACCAGTCCTTTGCAGCAGACCACCCAAGCCATGGCCAATATCGCCAGCGGCGATGCCGACTTAACCCGTGCACTGAATGAAGAAGGTAATGATGAGCTGGCTGTTCTGAGTCGTCATTTCAACCACTTTATTCGCAATCTGCGCGGCCTGATTCAGGAGCTGTCGAACTCGGCTAACACGCTGGGCAGCTCTTCGCAGTCCTTGGCTAAACTGGCCGAACAGACTTATCACCAAAGCCAAAAGCAGTCTCAGCAAATTGACTTGGTAGCAACTGCCATCAATGAAGTGACCTGTTCCGTGCAAAATGTGGCTAAAAGCGCCGAGCAGGCCTCTAGCGAAGTAGGTGAAGCCGAGCGGCAGGCCCTGCAAGGTCAGCGCAATATCGACAACAGCCTAAAGCAGATCGAGCAACTGTCAGCCACCATTACTCAATCTGTCGAGGTCATGCGTTCGCTGGAGGAACAAAGCACGCAGATTGGCAGCGTTGTTGAAGTGATTGGCTCCATCGCTGAGCAAACCAACCTGCTGGCCCTGAACGCGGCCATTGAAGCAGCGCGGGCCGGTGATCAAGGCCGCGGCTTTGCTGTAGTGGCTGATGAAGTACGCTTATTGGCCCAACGTACTCAGCAGTCCACTGCAGAAATTCAAGCCATGATTGAGAAGCTGCAACAAAACTCAGGCGCAGCGGTCAATGTGATTCAAGCCAGCAGTCGGGCCATGCAGTTGACCATTGAGCAAGCCACCCAAGCCGGTGACAGCCTTGGTACCATCACCGAAGTCACGAAAAAACTGTCATTGGTGAATGCCTCCATTGCCAGCGCCACCTTGCAACAAACCCATGTGGTGGGCGATATCAATCACAACGTTACGCTGGCGGCTGATTTGGCCCAGCAAGGCTCCACGGCGGCAGAACAATCCAGCGATGCCAGCAAGCAACTTGGCGAGCTGTCCAGTGCGCTTAACCGCTTGTTGCAACAGTTTAGAATCTGATTTCAGGTACGAGGAGAGTGACCCGCCAGAGGGCACCCTTGAAGTGCCATGGCGAGTCATCATGCTGCTGCAACTTCAGCAGGGTGAAATGCGTATCTGAGGTTGATGCATGGGATGTCCCCAAGCATCAACGCTTTATATAAACGGCAAGACGAGGAACCTTTCCATGCAGTATGTCACTCCAGACCTGTGCGATGCCTACCCTGAGCTGGTTCAGGTCGTTGACCCCCTGTTCAGCAATTTTGGCGGCAGGGATTCCTTTGGCGGACAGATCGTCACCGTCAAATGCTTTGAGGATAATTCGCGCGTCAAAGAGCTGGTCGATCAGGACGGCAGCGGAAAAGTCATGGTCGTAGATGGCGGTGGCTCGCTGCGCCGTGCCCTGCTTGGCGATATGTTGGCCGAGAAAGCCGCTAAAAATGGCTGGGCAGGTATCATTGTGTACGGCTGTGTGCGCGATGTAGATGTATTGGCTCAGACAGATTTGGGCATTCAGGCGCTGGCCAGCCACCCAATGAAGACCGACAAGCGCGGCATCGGTGATCTGAATATCCCCGTGACCTTTTGTGGCGTCACCTTCGTGCCGGGCAACTATGTCTATGCGGATAACAACGGCATCATTATTTCCAGTGCAGCGCTTAAAATGCCGGAATAATAATCAGTGCGTTTGATTGGGCCCATTCAGCTTAGCCTAGATTTTGCGTAAGCCTCAGCCTATGGCGAAGTGGAAGCATTCTCTTTGTGATGAAGGCGCTGTACAGTCTATGCACTGTCAAAAAAAACCATCAGTATGCACTATGTTCCTAAGTTTTTTCTTCAAAACACGCCCTATTGAACGAAAAATACTCAGGATACCGCCTCAGCTCAGTTTACTTGCTGTAAGTTATAGGTACTATAAGCCCGCCAACTTCCTTGATGAGAAGTTGCTTTAAGAACTCCACGAAAGGGGAACGCAATGAATACAGTTTTGAAACTTTCTGCTCTGACACTGGCCGCCGTCCTGGCAACTGGTTGCAGCAATAGCCTGACCAAACAAGAAGTCGAATCTCGCCTGAGCGCTGCTGATGATGCCGCTGCTCGTGCCCAATCTCGCGCTGATGATGCTTACAGCCGTGCTGATGAAGCCATGGCTGCTGCTCAGAAAGCTCAGCAAACTGCTGACGAAGCCAATGAGCGCGCTCTGCGCATGCTGGAACGCGCTAGCCGCAAATAAGCGACAGCGTTGTGTTCAGTTGATAAAAAGCCGATCAACCCGATCGGCTTTTTATCGTCCGAAAGCGGCGTTTTGGTATTGAAATTATCTGTTTTGCACCCTCTGATCTCCCTTCGCTGAGTCGTTCAGCCTCTTATTCATCCCGGCGGTAGTGCTGTACGCCTAAGGCTTGGCTTCGCCATAATGAAGGCGATCTGACCCTTGATGACGAAAAATGTCCCCTACCTTGCTGACCCCGAAAGCCCCGTCGCCCTTGATGTCTAGACGTTTCTGTGTGGCCCCGATGATGGATTGGACGGATCGGCATTGCCGGTTTTTTCTGCGCCAGTTTTCGCAGCAGGCTTTGCTCTATACGGAAATGGTCACCACTGGAGCGCTATTGCATGGCGATCGTGCGCGGTTTTTGGCGCATGATCCGGCAGAGCATCCGCTGGCCTTGCAATTGGGCGGCAGCGTGCCTGCTGAGCTGGCTGCCTGTGCGCGCTTGGCCCAAGACTATGGCTACGATGAGGTCAATCTGAATGCCGGTTGCCCCAGTGATCGAGTGCAGCACAACCTGATCGGTGCCTGTTTGATGGCGCATCCGACCTTGGTGGCTGATTGCATTAAGGCCATGCGCGATGCGGTGGATATTGACGTAACCATCAAGCACCGCATCGGTATTGATGGGCGAGAAAGCTATGCCGAACTGGCGGATTTTGTCGGGCAGGTTAAGGAGGCAGGCTGCCGAACCTTTATCGTGCATGCGCGAATTGCCATTTTGGAGGGCTTATCGCCCAAGGCAAACCGTGAAATTCCGCCGCTGCGCTACGAGGTGGTACATCAGCTAAAGCGCGATTTCCCCGATCTGGAGATCATCCTCAACGGTGGCCTAAAAACTTTGGAGGAGTGTCAGCAGCACTTGCAGGTTCTGGATGGGGTGATGCTAGGGCGTGAGGCCTATAACAATCCTTATCTCTTGGCTGAAGTGGATCAGCGCCTATTTGCTAGCACAGCTCCGGTTATCAGTCGTATGGCTGGGCTACAGGCCTTGCGGCCCTATGTGGAGCAGCATGTGGCCGCAGGAGGTGCGTTGCATCACATCACTCGTCATGTATTGGGCTTGGCACAAGGCTTTCCGGGAGCGCGGCGGTTTCGTCAATTATTGTCCGTGGAGGTGAGTAAAACGAAACAGCCGCTGGCGCTTTTTGATCAGGCGATAGCCTTGCTGAAGGGGCGTTGATTTACAGCTGAAATTTTTGAACGGAGCCTTGTAGGCTGCTGACCACACTTTTTAGGAGCTGAATGGCTTCTGATAGCTGTTGTACGGTTTGGCGGTTTTCCTGCGACATACCCGCAATGCGTTCAACGCGCACTGCAACCTCACTGCTGGCCTTACTCTGCTCACCGATGGTGTGGGAGATTTCCCCCACCATCCCGGCTGCCCTGTGAGCGCCGCCGCGAATTTCATTAATAGAATCACCCGCTTGGCGAGCCAAACTGACGCCATCACTTACACGCTCAACCCCCGTTTGCATGCTGTTGACCGCCTGTGCGGTGCCGCTGCGAATGCGCTCAATCATTCCTGTGATTTCTTGGGTAGATTGAGCGGTACGCGCGGCAAGGTTGCGTACTTCATCGGCGACTACGGCAAAGCCGCGCCCTTGCTCACCGGCCCGTGCTGCTTCAATGGCGGCATTTAGTGCCAGCAAGTTGGTTTGTTCGGCAATACTTTTGATGACTTGGATGATGGAGTGGATTTCTTCAGAGGATTGGCCGAGGGTTGTGATGATGCTGGAGGATTCATTCACGGTTTCCGCAATGCGCTCCATGCTATCGACTACGCCCATAATGACTTGGCCGCCACTGTAGGCCAGTTGTTCTGACTGGGACGATAGGTCTTTGGCGCTGTTGGCGTGTTCAGCGACTTGGCTGATATTTTGAATCATCTGTTCCATGGCCGCCGCCATGCTGGTGGCACTGTCCGATTCTTCTACGGCACTGTGTACGATGGCTGCCGAGGCGTGGTTTAGGGTGTTGGCAGCTAGGCCTAAGCGTTCGCTTTCGGTGCGGATGTTGTCGATCATCTGCCGTAGGTTACGCTGCATGTCGGACAGGGCTTGCTGTAGCTGTCCGGCTTCGTCATTTCGCTCAACGCGGATGTGATTGCACAGGCTACCCTGGGCGATGGAGCGCGCGATCTGCACTGCTTTATCCAATGGGCCAAGCACGCTTTTTAGCAGCTCCGTGGTGATTAAGGCCATCAGGGCGCAGACAGCGATGATGCCCGCAATAAGCCACCATCCACCCTGGCTGACGCGGGCGTCTCCCATGCTTTGTGCCTTGCTGACTTGAGCTTCGATCAGGCTGCTTAGGGCTTCGTTTTTATCTTCAAGTTCTAGAAAGCTTGCGGAGAAGGCGGGCATCAGGCTACGCGCTGCATTGGAGTCGACCAAGGCGCGTTCAATCAGTTGGCTGGCTTGGCTGATATAGCTTTCCAAGGCTGGGCGCGCCTGTTCAATGGCTTTGCGAATCTCCTCAGTGAGGGGAAGGGCGGCGTTGTCTTGCAGCATTTTCCGAAAGTGTTCGCTGTGTTCTTTGAAGTCAGTATGTACCTGTGATGCAGTAGTTTTATCGCCTGCGCTGACCACAAAGGCGGCTAGGACATCTGCGCGCAAGGCGTCATGCATCATGTCCGCTTCCATGTGGTTACGCAGGGCGCTGATATTGAGTTGGTTCTCGGCAAGGGCCTCGGCCAACTGCATCTGCCCCCAGTAGCCCAGATTGCCCAATAACGCGGCAGCTAACATGCTAATAGCGCCACACCCGATCATTTTCTGCCGAATGTTCATTGTGTTTGGGCCTCCCAAGGCGTTTGAAATCCCTGAAAGCCTAGCCTAGAGCGCTAAATCTGTGAGAAAAAATCAGCAGCTTAATGTGCTGAGTTCTTTACTCAGCCAAGTTGCCAAGGCATCCGTGCGCTGATCGGCTAGGTTAGCGGCTAAGAGCACAAGGTGTGCTCCTGTTTCCACAAAGCCCCACGGGGCGATGAGACGGCCATTGGCGAGATCATCCGCCACCAATAAGTGTGGTGCAATGGCCACGCCCAGCCCTGCTAGGGCAGCCTCTAACAGGTAATAGAGGTGTTCGAAGCGCTGGCCAAGCTGCACCGTTGCCAAGGGTAGCTGCTGAGCGGCCATCCAGTTGGGCCATGCTTGGGGACGTGAGTCAGTATGCAGTAGCGGTTCAGCCAATAGGGCGCTGGCAGGGGCTTCACGCAGGTGCTGATGGTTGGGGTACAAGGGGCTGAGCACCGGGCCAATGCGCTCAGCTGCCAGTTTAAGGATGCGGCCTTCTGTGGGCCATGGTGGTTCGGCAAACCATAGACTGGCATCTAGCCCCGGACGTTTGGGATCGGGCGGGCCTTCGGTGGCACAGAGTTGCAGGCGTAAACCGGGCAGTTCGCGGTTCAGGCGCTCAAGGCGCGGGATAAACCAGCGGGCCAGCAAACTACCGGGGCAGCCTAGGACAAAAGGGGCTTCTGGACGCTGTCGCTGAAGTGTATCGCAGGTGCTGCGCAGGCTAGCAAAGGCGGCTCGGGTGGCCTCGTGAAGTTGCAGACCTGCAGCCGTCAGGCGAAGGCCGCGCCCTTCTTTGCTAAACAGGCGAACCCCCAGTTGAGCCTCCAATAAATGCACTTGGCGGCTAATGGCCCCGTGGGTGACATGCAGTTGCCGCGCTGCTTGGCTAAAGCTGCTGCTATGCGCTGCGGCATCGAAGGCATGTAGAGCGTTGAGGGAAGGCAGTTGGTCGCGCATGCTATCCGTGAGTTTATCTGACAGATTATGCCCATCTTAATCGCTTTTGGCCGATGGGCGGTGGCGCTATTCTGTACAGCATCGTTACTGCCCTTTTCCACACACTGGAGCCTTGCCATGAGTTATCGCAACGGGCCTGACCCGCGCGGCCTGTTTGGCCGTTTTGGTGGCCAATTTGTCGCCGAAACCCTGATGCCGCTGATCAACGATTTGGCGGCTGAATACGAGAAAGCCAAGGGCGACCCGGCCTTTCTTGAGGAATTAGCCTACTTCCAGCGCGATTACATCGGTCGGCCCAGCCCGCTGTACTTTGCCGAACGCCTGACCGACTACTGTGGCGGCGCGAAGATTTACCTTAAGCGTGAAGAGCTGAACCACACCGGCGCGCACAAGATAAACAACTGCATCGGGCAGATTTTGTTGGCGCGGCGTATGGGCAAGCAACGCATCATTGCCGAGACTGGCGCGGGCATGCACGGTGTGGCTACTGCGACCGTAGCAGCGCGTTTTGGCCTGCAATGCGTCATCTACATGGGCACCACCGATATTGATCGCCAGCAAGCCAACGTGTTTCGCATGAAGCTGCTGGGCGCCGATGTGATTCCCGTCACCGCCGGAACCGGAACCCTGAAAGACGCCATGAACGAAGCCCTGCGCGACTGGGTGACCAACGTGGACAGCACCTTCTACCTGATCGGCACTGTGGCAGGCCCGCACCCCTATCCGGCCATGGTGCGCGACTTCCAGTCGGTGATCGGCAAGGAAACCCGCGAGCAATTGCAGGATAAAGAAGGCCGTCTGCCCGATTCGCTGGTGGCCTGCATCGGCGGCGGTTCCAATGCCATGGGCTTGTTCCATCCGTTCTTGGATGACAGCAGCGTGAAGATTATCGGTGTGGAAGCGGCAGGTTACGGCATCGACACCGGCAAGCACGCGGCCAGCCTCAACGGCGGTTTGCCCGGTGTATTGCACGGCAATCGCACCTTCCTGTTGCAGGACGACGACGGCCAGATCATTGACGCGCACTCCATTTCTGCCGGTCTGGATTACCCCGGTATCGGCCCAGAACACGCCTGGCTGCACGAGATTGGCCGCGTGGAATACACCTCCATCACCGACCAAGAAGCGCTGGCTGCCTTCCATCAGTGTTGCCGTTTGGAGGGGATTATTCCGGCGCTGGAATCCTCTCATGCGCTGGCTGAAGTCTTCAAACGCGCGCCTAGCCTGCCTAAGGATCATCTGATGGTGGTCAACCTGTCCGGGCGTGGCGACAAGGATATGCAAACCGTGATGCACCACATGCAGGACAAACTGGAGACGCACGCATGAGCCGCCTGCACAGCCGCTTTGCCGAACTGAAACAGCAAAACCGCGCCGCGCTGGTGACTTTCGTCACCGCCGGTGACCCGGACTACGCCACCTCCTTGGCCATCCTTAAAGGCTTGCCGGAGGCGGGCGCGGATGTCATCGAATTGGGCATGCCCTTCACCGATCCCATGGCCGATGGCCCAGCCATTCAACTGGCTAACATTCGTGCGCTGGGCAACGGTCAGAACCTGCTTAAAACCTTGCAGATGGTACGGGAGTTTCGCCTAGCAAACCGCCAAACGCCCTTGGTGCTGATGGGTTACTACAACCCGATTTACCACTACGGGGTGGCGCGTTTTGTGGCTGACGCCAAAGAAGCCGGTGTTGATGGCCTGATCGTGGTGGATTTGCCGCCGGAACATAACGACGAGCTGTGCGATCCGGCACAGGCGGCTGGGCTGGATTTTATCCGCCTAACCACACCGACTACCGATGACGCGCGCCTGCCCAAGGTGCTCGACGGTAGTTCAGGCTTTGTCTATTACGTCTCGGTGGCTGGGGTGACTGGCGCGAATGCTGCCACCTTGGAGCATGTGGAGCTGGCTGTAGCGCGTTTGCGCCGCCATACCGCACTGCCAGTCTGTGTGGGTTTTGGCATTCGTAGCCCAGAACATGCCGCTAGCATCGCCCAGCGCGCCGATGGCGTGGTGGTGGGCTCGGCCTTGGTGGATAAAATCACCCACGCCAGCTCACCAGACGCGGCTATTCAGGGTGTGCTTGGCTTATGCCGCGAACTGGCCGCTGGCGTACAGGATGCGCGTCTGAGGTAAGTGCGTTGCAGGCAGGTGAGGGGCTTACTCCGCCTGCCTTTTTGGGAATATCACCGGGTATCTTGATAGAGTCCGCTTTCCATGGAGAGCGGGCTGTCGCTGTGTATTGCGGTGTATCTTGTGAGCCGTCATGCTGGGCTCATAAAGGCCATGCAGTGGCCGATAGCCTTCACAACATCGACAATAAATACGCAAGGAACTATCTATGTCAACCTGGGCTGTCAGTACGCGCCTCTTAGTATTAGTTGTAGCAATGCTGTTGAGTTCCTTACTGATCGGCGTGTCCGGTTTGTACGGCTTAAAAAGCATCTTGGGCTCACTGAATACCGTCTATCTCGATCGTGTGGTGCCTTTGCGCGACCTCAAGGTGATCGCCGATCTGTATGCGGTCAACATCGTGGATGCCAGCCACAAGGTGCGTAACGGTAACTTCAGTTATAGCGAAGGCGTCGGCGAGATGGTGAAGGCTAAAACCAGTATCAATGATATCTGGCGCGCCTATCTGAACACTACCCTCATCCCTGAAGAAAAGCAGCTCATCGCACAGATTCAGCCGTTGATGGAGCGAGCCAATGAGCCCATGCAGCGTTTAGAAAGCATCATGCGCCGACAGGATGCTAGCGCGTTACAGCAGTTCATCATCAATGAGCTATACCAACAGATTGATCCGCTATCGGCCAAATTTTCTGAATTGATTGAAGTGCAGTTGCGGGAGTCTGAAAATCAGTACCGCTTAGGTGTTGAGCTACACGACAAAGACGTCATGTTGATTCTAGGGCTACTGATCTGCTCGTTGGTGGGCGGAGGAGCCATTGCTTGGGTCATTGCTCAACAGTTGCAGCAGCAATTGGGTACGGAGCCTAGTGAGCTGAACCAGCTGGCCAGTTTGATTGCTCATGGCAATCTTGCCCAACCTGCGCATGTGGGAAAACGCACTGGAGTGTTGCAGTCAGTGGAGATGATGCGTCAGGGCTTGCACGAGATGATCGGACAGATCAGTGATGGCAGTACTCGGATTGAAGCGGCGGCCTCGGCATTGTCCGGGGCAACCGATCAAATCTTGGAAGGCGCATCCCATCAATCGGGGTTGGCAACCAGTATGGCTGCGGCCATGGAGGAGCTGAGCGTAAGCATTCGGCACATCGCCGACAGTGCTCAGCAAGCTGAAAAAACCGTGCAGCAGGCGGGAAGCTCCAGCAAAGCAGGCACTGAAGTCATGCAGGAAGCCATCCGCGAAATCTCGCAGATTGCGGAGATTGTTGAAGAAAGTGCCAGTGATATTGATCAGTTGGCAGAGCAGTCCAGTAACATCAATTCCATCGTTAACGTGATTCGCGGCATTGCCGAACAGACTAACTTGCTGGCCTTGAATGCGGCCATTGAAGCGGCGCGAGCCGGTGAGCAAGGGCGCGGCTTTGCGGTAGTGGCTGATGAAGTACGCAGTTTGGCGGGCCGTACAGCGCAATCCACCACGGAAATTGTCGCCTTGGTGAGTGCCATTCAAAACGGCACGAGCAAGGCTAAGGACAGTATGTCCGGTGGGCGCACCCGTATTGCCCATGGCCTACAGCTGGTCGAGGAAGCTGGCGGCACCATGGCGCAGATCAATCAGTCCATGAGCGACACCCTGACCGCCACGGCATCCATTGCGGTGGCCCTTAAAGAGCAGCGTATGGCCAGTGATGAGGTGGCCATGAACGTGGAGCGCGTAGTGCATACCGTCGAGGCCAATACGGAGGCGATCAACGGCATTGCTCGGTCAACCCAAGGGCTGCAAAGCCTTGGGCGCAATCTGTCTCAATTGACCCATCGCTTCTCGCTATAAGCCCTGAGCCCTGCCGGAGTTACGTCCGGCAGGTGCTGGATTTAGGCCATCCACAGGCTGTAGTCCACACCCTGAGCGCCTTGCTGGCTAAAGCTGCTGATGGCTTCGGCAGACTGAGCAAAGCCCACCACGACCTCAGCCCGCGATGCGCCCTGCTCAAGCTGGTTGACCCAGAAATTAGACTCCCCTACTGCCGCGTTGCGATCCAGTAAACGGCTATACAGCTGATCGACAAAGGTGCTGTTGCTCAGTCCGCGCAGTTGCTGGCTGGCCGCTTCGTTGGCGTGCAAAAATTGCTCGGCGATCTGCTGAGTGCTGCTGCCTTTTTCCAGTTGTGCCACCCAAAAGCCCAGCCCTTGAGCATCGCCTTCGCGCATCAATAGGCCTTGATAGAGGCGTTCGACAAAGGCCGCATCACCTTGGCTACCAAAGGCTGTTCGGCTGCTGCCGGTGCCGATCTGCTCAATATCAATCAGCGTCGTCGTACCAGAAATCTCGTAGGCCACTGCCAATTGCGGCTTGCCGGTTACGCTGTGGCTGCCATCAATAAATTTGATGACTTCTGGAGAGAGGTCGCCATTGGCGCTGGAGTCAATATAGCTGACAAAGCTGGCGCTGCTGGGACTGCTGATGTCATAGACCATGATGCCGCTGTCGCGCTCTAGGCCGATAAAGGCGTAGGTGCGCTCGCCTAGTTTGCCAATGGCTAGGGCTTCTGCTTCTGGGCCTTTGTTATCGGAGCGTGCATCGACACTGTTGCCATCAATGTTAAAGGCGTCTGGGCGCAGGCTGGCGATGACTTGCTCGAAGTCGTCGCCGCTGTCGAACACCAGTGCACCTTCTTCATCGAAGATGCTGAACGAGCGGCTGCTGTAGGCGTAGAGCACGTCATAATCACCGTCGCCATCGGTATCGCCGTCGATACTGGAGACATTCAAGCGGCCTAGATTTTCATTCGCTTGTAGGCTGGCAGCGTTGGGGAAGGCGCTAGGGTCGAGGGTGATGTCTTTAACCCGGACGTTTTCGCCTCGGTCATCGCCCTCGTTGGCCACCACGAAGTAGGTGCTGTTGCCGACGGCGTAGCTGGCAATGGTATCCGGCATATGCAGCCCTTGCACCGGCCAATTGGCAATGTTGATGGCGTTATCTTTATCTGAGGCGTCCAGCCCGTTGCCGCTTTGGCTGTGATCGGTGCTCCCCAAGGGCAGTAAGGCGGAAATGCTCAGGGTTGCCATATCAATGCTGGCGACGCTGTTGGCTTCTTGCAGGGTAACGAAAGCGGTTTGGCCATCGGGGGAAAAAGCGATGTATTCAGGCTCGAAATCGTTAGCGGCGGACACACCGGGAAAAATCCGCACGCCCTCTGCCCGCAGCGCGTCTTCTTGCCCGTTAAAGGCACTGAAGCCGATTTCAGTTTGAGTGGCGTTCAACACGCCCTTGCTCAGATCAATGACCGAGATGGAGCCGGGATTGCTGGTGCCGTTGCTGCTGGGCTCGCCTTCGTTGGCCACAAAAATTTGGCTACCATCCGGGGAGAAGGTCAGCATGTCTGGGCCATAGCCGACTTGCAGGGTGTTCAGCAGTTGGCCGCTGCTGTTAAAGAAGGCCACCATGCCGCGATCTAGCGCTATGCTATCGCCGCTGCTGGTGGTGCGGGTGACTGCCACGGCGATCAGGCCGTTAGCCACTGCCACCGAATTAATACCGGCAAAACCGGGAATGCTGCTGGCATCGGCGGCACCAACGCGATTACCACTGCTGGCATCAAAGATATCAATGCGTTCGTCTGCGCCATTGGTGACAAAGAGTCGGCCATTTTCGAAGGCGACGACTTCAGAACCGGCAGCTCCTGCACCACTGTTGAATTGTTTATATACCGAGCTTTTAAAGGCTGTGCTGACCAACATACTGAAAAGTCCTCAAGATTTTGCCTGCTAAGGGGTGCAAAGATCCTGTCGGAGCGATGTGACAGCCTGTTTAATCAGTTGCGCGGTATAGTTTGCAAAAAGCTGGAGATCATTCTGGCGTAATAGGACTAAACGGGGGGATATCCCGTCGTCGGTAGGGGCTGTGGACGTTTTTTGGGGACATGGACATGCTGAGTTTTAATCTGCCCGCCAAGGCACGCCGTGATTTTTACGTTCTGCTGGTGGCTATTCCAATGACCTGGTATCTGCTGGTGCGCTACGATTTTTTTGAGTCGGTGGCCAGTTTTTCCAGAAACCATGAAGTCATTCAGTTAGACGAAGCCTTGACGCTACTGATTGTGGCGGGCTTATTTGGCTATGTGTTTACTTGGCGTCGAGTGGCCGAACTCTCGGCAGAGATGGTAAGGCGCATACAGGCAGAAAAAGATGCCCTGCATCTGGCCTACCATGATCAATTGACAGGCTTGTTGAACCGTCGTGCCTTGGTGGATCGTTTCGAGGGAACCTGTCTTCTTGAGGAGCAAGAGCGCCTGATCATAGCCTTGGTGGACCTCAATTGCTTTAAGCACATTAACGATATTTATGGGCATCAGGCGGGCGATAACCTACTTCAGCACGTGGCGCGCTTATTAACGCAGCACTTTCCTGAGCGCGATTCGGTCTATCGGCTGTCTGGCGATGAGTTTGTGCTAATCATGAATTCATGTGAGCCGGATGCCGTCATACAGGCACAATTGGAGTACGTTGCCGCTGTCATCAGCCAGCCGGTGGTGATTGGCCGGACGCAAACGGGGGTTTCCGCTGCTTTTGGGGTTTCGCGCTTCCCGGATGATGGTGGGGAGTTGGGCACTTTGCTCAGACGAGCCGACATCGCCTTGCATCAGGCAAAAAAGAGCAAAGCCGCGAGTGTGCGCTTATACAGCCAAGTGCTCGATCATGCCTTTGAAGAGCAGGCGCAGATTGAAGAAGCCATTCGCCGAGGGTTAGCCAATGGCCATTTTGTGCCCTACTTTCAACCTATTTATGAGCTGCCCTCACGACGCATCGTCGGGTTTGAGGTGTTGGCGCGTCTGCATGACCCGCTGTTAGGCAGCATTCCGCCCGCGCGTTTTATTGAGGTTGCCGAAAAAACCGGACTGATTTATAGCGTGTCCGATGTGATTTTGCGCCAAGCGACGCAGCAGGCCGCGCAGTTTCCCGAAGCGCTGTACATCGCCTTCAATCTCTCGCCTTTACAGCTAATGGACCCTGAACTGATTAGTCATGTGCTGGGTATTTTGCGGGAAAGCGGATTTCCCCCGGCGCGGCTTGAGTTGGAGATTACCGAGTCGGTGTTGATTGATCCCGATGTGGACGTCGCCCGCCTGTTTGAACAACTTAGGGCGCAGGGGATTTCCATTGCCATTGATGATTTTGGTACGGGCTATTCCAGTCTGGCACGGCTTGCAGACTTCAGCTTCGACAAGATCAAAATCGACCGGGCGTTTGTGCAGTCCCTTGAGCGGGATACTAAGGGTGAGCGGGTGGTGGAAACCCTGTTGGGGCTGTGTCGCGGCTTAAATGCCTTACCCTTGGCTGAAGGGGTTGAAGATCCACAGCAAGAGGCTTGGCTGAATGTCCATGGCGTCAGTTTGGTTCAGGGCTTTTTGTACAGCAAGCCGCTGCCGGTCGCCCAGATTTTGCCGCTGTTAGAGGTGCAGATGGTGAGCGAAACCTGAGAACGGGCCAGTCCAATGGATGGCCCGTTGCTGGCTCAAGCGGTTAGGCTGAGCTGGCTGCCAATTTGGCTTTCACCATAGCTGGCGGTGGCTTGGGCTTGGTACTGTTTGATGAGACCTGCCAATAGGCTACCGTACTGGGTGCTGCTTTGGCTGCTGTCGTCGTTATCAGATTTCAGGGCTTCTAGCAGACTGCTGATGGTGCTGCTGCTGGTGCTATCGGTTGTGCTGCTGTCATCCGTTGTGCTGCTGTCGATGCTGCTGATCAGCTCAGCATCAGTCTCCTCGCTGCTCTCGGTTGGACGTGGGCCACCTCCGGGGGGAGGCGAGGGCGGCGGGGCAAGGGCAGCGATTTCCTCGGTATCGAGGGTGCCGTCATCGTTGCTGTCCAGCTCGCCAAAGGCTTCACTAGCATCGACGCCGCTGTCGGTGCCTAGGGCAGTGGTCAGCTCGGATTCATCAACGCTGCCATTACCGTCACTGTCCAACTGGCTGAGCAGCTCTTCGGGATCAAAGCCGCCACCTTGTCCTTGTGGAGGCGGTGGTGGGGCGTTGGCCGTCAATGCGTTGGTTTCATCGGCGCTCAGGCTGCCATCGCTGTTGGCGTCTAACTGGCTTAGCAGTTCGTCAACATCAACGCTAAGGCTGGTGTCACTTTCCTTGGCGGCGTTGACCGCCGTGGTCAGCTCATCCTTATTAACGCTGCCGTCGCTGTTGGCGTCGAGCTGGGCGAACAGTTCCTTCTGAAGTTTCGCCTTGTCGGCGGGCGGGGGGCTGCTGGGCTGGCTGGCTTGGTTGTTTCGGTTGGCATAAAGACCGCTATACCCCGAATAACTGCTGCTAACACCACTGATCATGGAAGTCACTCCTTGTGCTGTGGAGCGGAGAGGGTTCTCCGACGGTTCAGCTTGGCCGGGTGAGTTGTCGGGGATATAGGCAGTTTGTATCCTGATGCTTACATACAAAAATGTTTGTATGAGGGGTCAGCCAAACAAGCTGCGTGAGTACGCCTGCTGTTTGGCTGAGTGCGACCGGCGGTGCGGCTTTTAGGCCTGCTGGTGGTAGCTACTGATGCGCTCGACTTCTTCTTTGGAGCCAAGGAATACCGCCACGCGCTGGTGCAGGGATTCGGGTTGAATGTCCAAAATGCGCTGTTGGCCGTTGGTGGCTGCACCGCCTGCTTGCTCGATGATGAAGGACATGGGATTCGCCTCATACATCAGGCGCAGTTTGCCGGGTTTTTCCGGTTCGCGGCTGTCACGCGGGTACATGAACACACCGCCACGGGTCAGGATGCGATGGACATCCGCCACCATGGAGGCAATCCAGCGCATGTTGTAATTTTTGTCCAGCGGGCCTTCTTTACCGGCCAGTAGCTCGCCGACATAACGCTGTACCGGGGCTTCCCAGTGGCGCTGGTTGGACATATTGATGGCGAACTCAGCGGTGCTTTCCGGTACGCGAATGTCATCGTGGGTCAGCACAAAGGAGCCCAGCTCACGGTCCAGTGTAAAGCCTTTCACGCCATCGCCTAGCGTCAGCATCAGCATGGTTTGTGGGCCGTAAATGGCGTAGCCGGCGGCCACTTGCTTGGTGCCCGGTTGCAGGAAGGCTTCTTCACCCAAGGCATCGTTCTGGCTGAAGCATTTTTCCGGACAGCGCAGCACCGAGAAAATAGTCCCCACCGAGACGTTAACGTCGATGTTGGAAGAACCGTCGAGGGGATCGAATACCAAGAGGTAGGCACCCTTGGGGTATTTACCGGGAATTTGGTAAGCCTTGTCCATTTCCTCAGAAGCCATACCCGCCAAGTGGCCACCCCATTCGTTGGCTTCGAGTAGGATTTCGTTGGACAGCACGTCGAGCTTCTTCTGCACTTCGCCTTGGACGTTTTCGGTGCCCATGCTGCCCAGTACGCCGCCCAGTGCGCCTTTGGACACGGCGTGGCTGATTTCCTTACAGGCCCGGGCCACTACTTCAATGAGAAAGCGCAGATCGGCCGAGGTATTGTGACTGCGAGTCTGCTCGATGAGGTAGCGACTCAGGGTTGTACGTGACATGGAGGGAGCCCATCCGTTGAGGAAAAAACAAACAGCAGTTTAGCGCGACTGCTGAAACAAAATCTCGCACCGCATCAGCCTTGTCGATGCCAGTGGCCCGATGCTGAATGCCTTCCCCTATAATCCTCCCTTTCGCAGGCACCGCCTGCACGCATTGATCGACTCAGGTAGGCTTATGGATAGCATCAACCAGCGCATTGCCGAAGAACTCGGCGTTCGTCCGCAACAGGTGGCCGCCGCTGTGGCGCTTTTGGATGAAGGCTCCACCGTGCCCTTCATCGCCCGTTACCGCAAAGAAGTGACCGGCAGTCTGGACGATACCCAACTGCGCCATCTGGAGGAGCGCCTGCGCTACCTGCGCGAACTGGAAGAGCGCCGCAGCGCCATCCTCAGCAGCATTGAAGAGCAGGGCAAGCTAACCCCCGAACTGACCCGTGACATCAAGCTGGCCGATACCAAGGTACGTCTGGAAGACCTGTATCTGCCCTATAAAACCAAGCGCCGCACCAAAGGCCAGATTGCTCTAGAAGCAGGCCTTGGCGAATTGGCGGATGCCCTGCTCAGCGATCCTAGCCTATCCCCAGATAGCGAAGCGGCCCGCTTTGTCAGTGCCGACAAGGGTGTGGCGGATGTTAAAGCCGCGTTGGAAGGGGCTAAATACATCCTCATGGAGCGCTTTGCGGAAGACGCGACCCTGTTGGATCGAGTACGCACCTTTCTCAAGCAAGAAGCGCTGCTCAGTGCGCGGCTGGTGCCGGGTAAGGAGCAAGAGGGTGCCAAGTTCAGCGACTATTTTGAGCATGACGAGCCGCTGAAAAACTTGCCCTCGCACCGAGCCTTGGCGGTCTTCCGAGCGCGCAACGAAGGCATCATCAGCCTGAGTCTTAAGATCGGTGACGAATTGCCGGGCAGCCTGCATCCCTGTGAGCTGATGGTCGCCCAGCACTTCGGTTTGCAGCCTGCTGGGCGCGCTGCCGATAAGTGGCTGTCTGAGGTGGTGCGCTGGACTTGGAAAGTGAAGCTCTACACTCACTTGGAAACCGACCTGTTTGGCGAACTACGCGAGCAGGCCGAAGAAGAGGCCATTCGCGTATTTGCCAGCAACCTGCATGACCTGTTGCTGGCCGCACCCGCCGGGCCGCGCGCCACATTGGGCCTCGATCCCGGCTTGCGTACTGGGGTAAAGGTAGCGGTGGTGGACAGCACCGGCAAGCTACTGGATACCAGCACCATCTACCCGCACGTCCCCAAAAATCAATGGGATCAATCCATTGCCGAGCTGGCCAAGCTCTGTGCGCGGCATCAGGTGGAGCTGATTGCCATCGGCAACGGCACCGCCAGCCGCGAAACCGACAAGCTGGCCGCTGAGCTGATCAAAAAACACCCTGATCTGAAGTTGACCAAAGTCATGGTCAGTGAGGCTGGAGCTTCGGTGTATTCAGCTTCCGAACTGGCGGCGCGAGAGTTCCCAGAGTTGGATGTGTCCCTGCGCGGCGCGGTATCCATCGCCCGTCGCCTGCAAGATCCGCTGGCTGAGCTGGTGAAGATCGACCCCAAATCCATCGGCGTGGGCCAGTATCAGCACGACCTGTCTCAGCTCAAGCTCGCGCGTGGGCTGGATGCCGTGGTGGAAGACTGCGTGAATGCGGTAGGGGTGGATGTGAACACTGCTTCCAGCGCCCTGCTGACGCGCATTTCCGGTTTAAACAGCACCTTGGCGCAAAACATCGTGGCCTATCGGGATGCTAACGGAGCCTTCCCTTCGCGGGTTGCACTGAAAAAAGTGCCACGTCTGGGCGAGAAAACCTTTGAGCTGGCCGCCGGATTTCTGCGCGTGATGCACAGTGATAACCCGCTGGATGCCTCCGCCGTACACCCGGAAGCTTACCCGGTGGTGCAGCGGATCGCCGAAAGCAGCCAACGTGATATTCGCTCACTGATCGGTGATTCCAGCTTTCTGCGCCAGCTAGATCCGGCGCGCTTTACGGACGAAACCTTCGGTCTGCCCACGGTTACTGACATCCTCAGCGAACTGGATAAGCCGGGCCGTGACCCGCGCCCTGAGTTTAAAACCGCCAGCTTCCAAGAGGGTGTGGAGCGCCTCGCCGACCTTAAGCCTGGCATGCTGCTGGAAGGCGTGGTCACCAACGTCACCAACTTTGGCGCTTTTGTGGATATTGGCGTGCATCAAGATGGGCTGGTGCATATCTCGGCGCTCTCGGACAAGTTCGTCAAAGACCCGCGCGAAGTGGTGAAAGCGGGGGATATCGTCAAGGTCAAGGTGATGGAGGTGGATATTCCCCGGCAACGTGCGGGCCTGTCCATGCGTTTGGGCGATACCCCCGGTGAGAAAATCGAGGGCCAGCGTCCCAACACCGCTAAGCGTAATGAGCGGCCCGCCCGCACTGAGCGCGAGCGCGCAGCAGCGGCTCCAACGACCAATGCGCCGGTTGCAGCCAGCAATCCGGCCATGGCCGCCTTGTTTGCGAAGGCGAAGCAGTTACGTAAGTAATCGCTGGGGTAAAGCAGCAGCCAGAAGGGGCTGCTGCACTTATCAGAGCGGCGGTGGTGCTGTTAAACAATCAGCAATGGCTCTGCGGCATTTGTTGCACTGCTCACGCCGCTCAGGATGATGTTGCTGCTAGCTCCGATACTATAAGTTTCAGCAGCAGCATAGTTGACGGTATAGCCAAGGTCTTCAAGCGCCCCGATGGTCATACGACTGATCGGCATATTGCCTGAGGAGGAGGCATAACCTGTCATCAGCTCTATACCAAACAGATCATCATCCCAGTGGGAGTTGGCTGTGCCTTCGCCGCCATCGGTCTCTAAGGGAACATAGGTAGCCGATGTATTGCCAGAGAGTGTTTGGTATTCACGCAGGGCATTAGCACCGGTATAGCGGCCAAAGCTTGTGTTAAGACCTAAGTTTTCCCAGATGGTGCCCATACCCAGCACATGCAGCATTTCATGGGTGACTACATCTAAGAAGGTGCCACTGGATATCATTCCACTGATATCAGCGCTATCGAAGAGCATTTCTCCGCGATAAGGCAGATAAGTGTCTGGCCTTATATAAGTAGGCCCCGCCTGTCCCAGAATACCGTTAACGCCATCAATACTGGAAACGCTGGCCGAGATGCTGATGTCATCGACGGAGTTATAGTCTGGAATTCCCGCCGTTATAATGTTCTCCAGAATACTGGCTGCTTGCTCAAAGTAGGTTTGATAAGCCGTATTACCGGAATAGACGATGTCTATATCAAAACTACTATCTGATGTGCTGGTCTGGGCGCTTGCGGAAACACTGTAGCTACCCGTTTGGCTGGCGGTTAATCCTGCTACATCCAAATAGTAGATACCAGTGCTGGTGGGCGTGTAGGTGATCAGTGCATTGGCGGTACTGCCGCTGGCATCTTCGTTGTAGGCCAATTGAGTGCCCGCACTGTTGCGTAGGTACAACACTGGGTCTGCTAGAGAGCCGCTGGCCCCTGTGGTGGTGGCTTGCAGTTGGTAAGTGGTACCGGCTTGCAGGGTAACCTTGAACCAGTCGTGGTCGCTGCTGGTCTCGATTTGTCCCGAGCGGGAGCTGCCAACCGTGAGGGTGCCAGTGGTTGCCGTGGTTGCACTATAGTCATCTGTCACCGGGGCAGCGGCTGTAACACTGAGGTTGTAGGTTCCGGTGTCATCCGAATAGCCCGCTACGTCCAAGTAATAAATTCCACTGCTGGTGGGCGTGTAGCTGATCAGAGCATTCCGTGTGGTGTAACTGGCATCGTCGTTATACGCCAGCTCGGTACCGGCACTGTTGCGCAAGTAGAGCATCGGATCGGTCAGCGAGCCTGTAGCTCCCGTGCTGGCGGCTTGCAGTTGGTAAGTGGTACCGGCTTGCAGGGTAACCTTGAACCAATCGTGGTCGCCGCTGCGCTCAATATTTCCAGAACGAGAAGAGCCGACGCCGACGCTGACGCTGCCGGTGGTGGCGCTGGTAGCGGTGTAATCATCGGTCACTGTGGCGGTGGCTGATAGGCTATAGGTGCCGGTTTGGGTCGATGACAAGCCCGCTACGTCTAGATAATAAGTACCGGTGCTGGTGGCCGTGTAGTTAATCAGCGCGTTGGCGGTGCTGGTGCTGGCATCATCATTATAGGCTAGCTGGGTGCCTGCACTGTTGCGTAGGTAGAGTACCGGATCCGCCAGAGAGCCGCTGGCCCCTGTGGTGGTGGCTTGCAGTTGGTAGGTGGTACCGGCTTGTAGAGTGACTTTGAACCAGTCGTGGTCACTGCCGCGCTCAATACGCCCTGTGCTGGAGGAGCCGACGCTGACGCTGCCGGTGGTGGCGCTGGTAGCGGTGTAATCATCGGTCACTGTGGCAGTAGCTGACAGGCTATAGGTGCCGGTTTGAGTCGATGACAGTCCTGCTACATCTAGATAGTAAGTACCGGTGCTGGTCGCCGTGTAGTTGATCAGCGCGTTGGCGGTGCTGGTGCTGGCGTCATCATTATAGGCCAGTTGAGTGCCTGCACTGTTGCGCAGGTAGAGCACAGGATCCGCCAGAGAGCCGCTAGACCCTGTGGTAGTGGCTTGCAGTTGGTAGGTGGTACCGGCTTGTAGAGTGACTTTGAACCAGTCGTGGTCACTGCCGCGCTCAATACGCCCTGTGCTGGAGGAGCCGACGGTGACGCTGCCGGTGGTGGCGCTGGTGGCGGTGTAGTCATCGGCGGGGGCGCTGGCAGTGGCCGACAGGCTATAGCTGCCTGAGTAGCCAGAAGCATAGCTGGCGACATCTAGGTAGTAAGTGCCGGTGCTAGTAGGCGTATAGGTGATCAGTGAATTAAGCGAGCTGCTGCTGGCGTCATCGTTATAAGCCAGTTGGGTACCCGAACTATCGCGCAGGTACAGTACCGGGTCATAGAGGGAACCCTTGGTTCCTGCAGCAGTGGCCTGTAACTGATAAGTAGTGCCCGCTTGCAGGGTAATCTTGAACCAGTCGTGATCATCACTGGTTTCGATGCGCCCCGAGCTAGAGGAGCCTACCGTAACGACGCCTGTAGTGGCGGTGCTGGCCGTGTAATCATCAGTGACAGCATTGGATATCTTTTGAGCCATAAGGTCCTCCAGCGGCGGAGTGCGCAAGGAAAGATCAGGTGATGTTAAAAGGCTAGGTTAGCCTTTAAGTGTAGGCGCACAGGCGGGTGGCTGCCTATGTGTGTTGCTAGGTGCAACCCTCTGTTGCTTGTCTGCTGGCACACAGATCAACCTTTTCCACGCGTTCTTGTCATCCCGTATTCGGCATTCTTTTCCAAATACTCAATGATGATGCCCGCCACATCGCGCCCTGTGGTTTCTTCGATGCCTTCCAAGCCCGGCGAGGAGTTCACCTCCATCACCAATGGGCCATGGTTCGAGCGCAGGATATCCACCCCAGCTACATTTAAGCCCATGGATTTAGCGGCACGAATGGCCGTTGAGCGCTCTTCAGGGGTGATTTTGATCAGGCTGGCGGTGCCGCCTCGGTGCAGATTCGAGCGAAATTCACCGGGAGCCGCCTGACGTTTCATGGAGGCAATCACCCGATCGCCCACCACAAAGCAGCGGATATCCGCGCCGCCTGCTTCGCCGATGTACTCCTGCACCATGATGTCTTGCTTAAGGCCCATGAAGGCCTCAATGACCGACTCAGCGGCCTTTTGGGTTTCGCAAAGCACCACGCCAATGCCCTGAGTGCCTTCTAGCACCTTAATGACCAAGGGCGCGCCGCCAACCATCTGAATCAGGTCGGGGATATCGTCAGGGGAATGGGCAAAGCCTGTGACCGGCAAGCCGATGCCCTTGCGCGATAGCAGTTGCAGCGAGCGCAGCTTATCCCGCGAGCGGCTGATGGCCACTGATTCGTTGAGGGAGAACACGCCCATCATTTCAAACTGGCGCACCACCGCACAGCCATAAAAGGTGATGGAAGCCCCGATACGCGGAATCACCGCATCAAAGCCTTCTAAGGGTGCGCCTCGGTAGTGGATCTGGGGTTTATGGCTGGCAATGTTCATATAGGCACGCAGCGTATCGATGACCACCATCTCATGGCCGCGCTGTTGACCAGCCTCCACCAGACGCTGGGTCGAATACAGACGCGGATTACGCGACAACACGGCGATTTTCATTAGGCACCCGGAGTGAGGATCTGGGGTTTGTTTTGGATGTAGGTGTGGGATGGATCAACTAGCCAGTGTCCGTCGATCAGCGCCCTAGACCCCAGCAACATGCGATAGCGCATGGTTTTGCGGCAGGTCAGGGTGAATTCAACGGGCCAAATCTGGTCGCCCAGTGCTAGCCGGGTCAGGATCACATAACGGGCTTGTACCTGACCATTGGAGCTTTTAATGGTTTTACGGGCCACCATGGGTGCTTCGCAGCGGTGGCGGCGTAGCACCAAGGTGCCAAGGTGTGCGGTAAAGCGCACCCAGCGCTGTCCATCGCGCTCAAACTCGCTGATGTCTGTGGCATGCAGGGCGGAAATACTCGCGCCGGTGTCAATTTTAGCCCTAAGGCCTACCACGCCAAGATCTGGCAAAGCCACCCATTCGCGCAGGCCGATGATGTGAGGGTTATTCGCGGTCATATCAAGGGCCTGCTGACAAGGTTGAACAGGCTACGCCCCGCATATGACAGCGCAGAATGCCGAGGATTCCCGCTGTGCTGAGTGTTGCTCGAACAGGCGCGGGTCATGGCGCGCACCTTCAGGAACACCGGCCCCTGTGTTCCGTACCGCGCTGAACGAAACGCATAGAGTGCACGAACCCAGAGGGTTAAGAGGGCGGCTGTCATAGGGGTAAAAATCCTCGAAGCAGGCCTATCAACATGGGAAAGGCCCTTCAATTATTATAATTAACCAATTGTTTTAAAAGGTATTTTTGTTTTGTCTGGCGGCTTTTTTGCGTGAGGAAGGGCAGGCGTTGTGCAACATGGCACGCATCCTGCCATTCCTTTAGGGACAACCCCTACTACTGGCTGTGCGAGAGCTGGTAGCAGGGGAACACATCACGCATAGATGCCGAGGAGACAATGCCATGCCAATGGTACTGCTGGAGTGCGACAAAGATATCCCCGACCGTCAGAAGCATATCTACCTGAAAGCGCCTGACGAAGATACCCGTGATTTCCTGCCGATTGCCAACGCGGCAACCATTCCCGGCACCTTGTCCGAGCGCGGCTGCGCCTTCTGCGGCGCTAAGCTGGTTATCGGTGGTGTATTGAAAGACACCATCCAGATGATTCACGGCCCACTGGGTTGCGCCTACGACACTTGGCACACCAAACGTTACCCCACCGACAACGGACACTTCAACATGAAGTACGTCTGGTCCACTGACATGAAAGAAAGTCATGTGGTGTTCGGCGGTGAAAAGCGTCTTGAGAAGAGCATGCACGAAGCCTTCGACGAGATGCCCGATATCAAGCGCATGATCGTCTACACAACTTGCCCTACCGCACTGATCGGCGATGACATCAAGGCTGTTGCCAAGCAAGTGATGAAGGATCGTCCCGATGTGGATGTGTTCACCGTGGAATGCCCCGGCTTCTCCGGCGTATCCCAATCCAAGGGCCACCATGTGTTGAACATCGGTTGGATCAACGAAAAAGTTGAAACCATGGAGAAGGAAATCACCAGCGAATACACCATGAACTTCATCGGTGACTTCAATATTCAAGGTGATACCCAACTGCTGCAAACCTACTGGGATCGTCTGGGCATTCAAGTTGTCGCTCACTTCACCGGTAACGGCACTTACGACGACCTGCGCTGCATGCACCAAGCTCAGCTTAACGTTGTGAACTGCGCGCGCTCTTCTGGCTACATCGCCAATGAGCTGAAAAAACGCTACGGCATCCCACGTCTGGACATCGACTCTTGGGGCTTTAGCTATATGGAAGAGGGCATCCGCAAAATCTGCGCCTTCTTCGGTATCGAAGAGAAAGGCGAGGCGCTGATCGCGGAAGAGCGCGCCAAGTGGAAGCCGAAACTCGATTGGTACAAAGAGCGTCTGCAAGGCACCAAGATGGCCATTTGGACCGGCGGCCCACGTCTGTGGCACTGGACTAAATCCGTTGAGGACGATCTGGGCGTTCAAGTGGTGGCCATGTCTTCCAAGTTCGGTCACGAAGAGGACTTCGAGAAAGTCATCGCGCGCGGCAAAGAAGGCACCTACTACATCGATGACGGCAACGAGCTGGAATTCTTCGAAATCATTGAGCTGGTCAAGCCCGATGTGATCTTCACCGGCCCACGCGTAGGTGAACTGGTCAAGAAGCTGCACATCCCCTACGTCAACGGCCACGCCTACCACAATGGCCCCTACATGGGCTTTGAAGGCTTCGTGAATCTGGCCCGCGACATGTACAACGCCGTGTACAACCCACTGCGCCATCTGGCTGCTGTGGACATCCGCGATAAAGCCCAAACCACTCCGATCATTACCCGTGGAGCTGCTGCCTGATGAGCCAGTCGAGACTTGATGACCTGTACGACTACGTTGAGGAGCGCTGCCTGTGGCAATTCTTCTCCCGTACGTGGGACCGTGAAGAAAACATCGAAGGTGTACTCAATCAGGTGGCACGCCTGCTGACCGGTCAAGCGCCTTTGCGTGGCACGCCTCAAGAGCGCCTGTTCTACGCTGATGCGCTGACCATGGCTAACGACGTGCGTGCCCGCTTCGACTGGGCCTCCAAGGTCAACCACGAAGAAATCCAGTTCCTGATCGACGGCCTAAAAGCCCGTCTGGTTGATAGCGTCATCACGCGCTCAACCAACCGCGAACTGAACCATCACCTGTATTGATCAAGGGCGGGAGGCTGCTGGACGGCCTCCCCTCTCTAAGGAGTTTCCCATGAGTAATTGCGGTTGCACCACCGAGCAGAAACCAGCCGAAGTCACCGTCTCTCAACGGACGCGTGAAGGCATCATCAACCCCATGTATGACTGCCAGCCTGCGGGCGCTCAGTACGCGGGTATCGGCATCAAAGATTGCATCCCACTGGTCCATGGCGGTCAGGGTTGCACTATGTTCGTCCGCCTGCTGTTCGCTCAGCATTTCAAAGAAAACTTTGATATCGCTTCCACCTCGCTGCACGAAGAGTCTGCCGTATTCGGCGGTGCGGGCCGTGTGGAAGAGGGTGTACTGGTTCTGGCGCGTCGTTATCCTGAGCTACGGGTGATCCCGATCATCACCACCTGCTCCACTGAGGTGATTGGTGATGACATCGAAGGCACCATTCGCATCATCCAGAAGGCTTTGAAAGCGGAGTTTCCTGAGCGCGAAATCTATTTGGCTCCGGTTCACACGCCCAGCTTCAAAGGCAGCCATGTCACTGGCTACGACGAGTGCGTGAAGTCGGTGTTCAAAACCATCGCCACCCAAAAAGGCGCGCCCACCGGCAAGCTGAACGTATTCCCAGGCTGGGTTAACCCCGGTGACGTAATGCTGCTTAAAGACTACTTCAAGGCTATGGGTGTGGATGCCACTATCTTCATGGACACCGAAGATTTCGACTCGCCCATGCTGCCCAGCAAGGCCATCGAAACCCACGGCCGCACTACCGTTGAAGACATCGCAGGCAGCGCCAACGCCATTGCCTCGCTGGCTCTGGCTACCTATGAAGGTGCAAGCACCGGTAAGTATCTGCAAGAGACTTTCCAAGTGCCGCACAATCTGGTGAACACGCCGTACGGCATCAAAAACACCGATGACATGCTGCGCAAAATCTCCGAAATCACCGGCAAGGATATTCCTGCGTCGCTGGTTCACGAGCGCGGCATTGCCTTGGATGCGCTGGCTGACTTGGCGCATATGTTCTTCGCCAACAAGAAAGTGGCCATCTTTGGTCATCCGGATCTGGTACTGGGTCTGGCGCAGTTCTGCATGGAAGTGGAGCTGGAACCCGTCCTGCTGCTGATCGGCGATGACCAAGGCCGTAAGTACAAGAAAGATCCGCGCATTGAAGAGCTGAAAAACACCGCTCACTTCGACATGGAAATCATCCATAACGCCGATCTGTGGGAGCTGGAGAAGCGCATCAACGAAGGCCTGAAACTTGACCTGATCATGGGTCACTCCAAGGGCCGTTACGTTGCCATCGAAGCCAACATTCCCATGGTGCGCGTGGGCTTCCCGACCTTTGACCGTGCGGGCCTCTACCGTAAGCCCACCATCGGCTACAAAGGTGCCATGGAGCTGGCAGAAACCATCGCTAACACGATGTTTGCCCACATGGAATACACCCGTAACAAAGAGTGGATCCTCAACACATGGTGAGTTGAGTGGATCGGGTTCTGGGCGGGCCTGTGGCTCGCCGCACAGAGCCCGGTGCGATGCGGCGGCTTAGCCTCGGTGGGTGAGGCCGCTGCTTTCACAACCTAGCAAGGAGTGATGCCATGCAACAGCAACAGGCGATGCTGGCGGCGTTTCGCGCCCGCTTTGGCGAGCTGTGCCGCTTACCGGAACATCGGCACATGGAACCCTATACTCGGCCCCGCCGTTTGGCCTTTGCTGCGCCAGAGACTCAGGCTGAGCCCTGTGTTCCGGCCTCACTGCTCTTGGCTCTGACCAGCAGCTACGCACTCTTGGCCGATTGGCAGGAAAGCCTGCAACCTGAATTGGCTGAGCTTGGCAGTTGGCAACGCTATCTGGCCCTGCCTAAACGCAGTGCTTCTGAAAAGCTCATCGCCGAGATTTTTCGCATTCTGCGCATCCTTCGGCTGGCGGCAATCCATCGTACCGGCAGCCTTGAAGTCCGCGAGGACGGCTTGATTCGCGCCTACTGCGACTACAACCGCTGCGCCCTGACCTTATTAACCACTCAGACCGGCCTTGAACTATTGGTCTCGGCGGTCAGTTACTACCTTGAATCCCTGTCCCAGCCCTATAGCGACGCCTATGTTGAGCGCCTGCTGGGCCAATATTTCAGCGACATCGTCGATGAAATTCGCTCCTTTGGCGATGAGGATCGCGTGCTGTTCCAGTTCCGCCAGAAAGGCTGGTTTAACCGGCAACAACGGCTGGATTGCGATAACCCTCGCGTACAGCTGGATGACGAACACTACCGCATCGACATGGGCAAATACGCCGCCGATCCGGCGCGCTATCCGCTGGATTTTTACATCAGCTTGGATGATCGCCTGTACATCCTGCCGGTAGAGGTGCTCAAGGAAGGCTGCATCAGCCGCAGCGAACTCCCCAAATGGCAAGCGCGAACCCAGCAGGGCGCCCAGCTGCCGGATGCCTTCCGCCTACGTTTTGCCCACGAAAAAAACATTGTCGGCTTGCCGATGACCTAAGCCCTGCCGGTATGACCCGGCCACTGCTGTATGGACGCAAGGAGTCTGGATATGACCGAGATCGGACATTTGAAGATCGCCCTGACTACCAATGACCTGCTACAGGTGGATGCCAACTTTGCGACCGCCAAGCAGATCGTGTTTTACGACGTCAGCTATGACGGGGCAGAGTTTCTCGACTGTGTGCAATTCAAGGGTGGTCAAGGCGGCGGACGGCGTGGCCCCGGCGGCGGTTCCGGCTGCTCCATGGGCGACCCTAACGACGGTGCAGCGGTGGATCAGGTGAAAGTCCGCGTCGAGGCGCTGGAAGGTTGCGCGGTGTTATTCACCCTCGCCTTGAGCGATTTTGCGGCGGTCAGCGTCAACAACCTTGGCGTGTTCCCGGTGAAGATGCAGCAAAAGCGCGAAGTGCAGGAAGTCATCGACCAACTGCAGCGCATGATGAAGCACAACCCACCGCTGTGGCTGCGTAAGGCTTTGGGCTACGGTCGCCGCAACGCCGATTACCTGCTCGGACAGGAAGCATGACCCTTAGTCGCTCACTGGCCGGTATGCTCAAACTGAGCAAGCGACCCTTTGGCGGCGGCACGCGCGCTGAGGAGCGGGCTTTGCTCAAGCTACAGAGTGCTGCGCCTAGCTATGTCCAGGACAGCGCCGCGCTGCTGAGTTTGCAGCAGGTCTCAGTGCGGCGTCAGGGACAGCCAGTGCTGCAGGAGATTAGCCTAAGCCTGTCAGCGGGCAGTGTAACGGCCATTGTTGGGCCATCGGGTGCCGGTAAAAGCACCCTGTTGGCCACCTTAAACGGCTTGCTTACCCCGGCCAGCGGCATGCTCAGTGCGGCAGATATTGGGCCGCTGAACACGCCTAGTGCATTGCACGCCCATCGCCAGCGCACCGCCACGGTGTTTCAAGAGCACGCGCTGATCAGCCGCTTATCGGCGCTGGATAATGTGCTGCTAGGGTTGGCCGATCGCCGTCACCCGCTGTCCTTACTGCCGTGGCCGCAGCCATTGCGCGAGCAGGCCATTGCCGCCCTAAGCCACGTAGGGCTGTTGGAAAAAGCCCTTGCTCCTGTGGCGCAGCTCAGCGGCGGTGAGCGTCAGCGCGTAGGCATCGCCCGGGCGCTGGTGCGTAAGCCTCAGCTATTGCTGGCCGATGAGCCCTTTGCCTCGGTAGACCCGGCCCTTTGTGAAGGCATGGCCTGCGAATTTCTGCGGCTGGTGCGTGAGCAGGCGCTGACCCTCGTCATAGTGCTGCATCAACTGGAATTGGCCTGCCGCTTGGCTGATCGAGTGGTTGGCATCGGCAAAGGCCGTCTGCTGTTCGATGGTTCGCCCGCCGACTTTGATGCCGCGCAAAAAGCCCGTTTGTTTCCAGCGCTGCCCAGCGCGGCACCTGAACCTGTGGATAAGGAGCCTGCTACCGCCCTTATCTAAGGTGTTACCCAACTATTGCAATTCCAAATCACGCATCTGGTTTTTCTAAAGGAGATAGAAACGCATGTCACGTTTATTCAAAGTACTGTTATGGCTGCTGCTAGTGCCGGTATTGACGGTGCAGGCTGCTACGGATGAATCGGCTAATCCCACTAAGCTAAAAATCGGTCTGCTGCCGGGCGAGTCCGCTCCCACGGTGATGCGCCTCAATGAACCCTTACGCCTACATTTGGAAAAAGCCCTAGGCATGCCTGTGGAGTTGATGGTGGGAGCCAATTACGCCGCCACTGGTGAAGCCCTGCGCTTTGGCCGCATCGACATTGCCTATCTCGGCCCCGTGACCTACATCCTGCAAGGTCGCCGCGTGCAACTAGAACCCTTTGCTCGGCCTAGCCACGCCTTGGTTGGCCCGACCTTTCAAGCAGTGGTGATTGTCCCTGCCGACAGCAAGGCGCAGAGCCTAAAAGACCTCAAGGGTAAGGAAGTAGCCTTTGGCGATCCGGCTTCGACCTCGGGCACTTGGGTACCGCGCTACATGCTGGCCGAAGCGGGCTTGGTTTCTGAGCGCGATTACACCTTGCGTGTACTGGGCGCGCATGATGCGGTGGCCCTCGCTGTGGCCAGCAAAAAGGTGGCGGCGGGTGGTCTATCTCGACCCATTTATGAACGTCTGCTGCGCGAAGGCAAGCTCAACCCGGATAGCGTGCGGGTACTGACCTACTCCCCGGCCATTCCTGAATACATGTGGACCTTCCGCGAAGGTCTGTCCCCTGAGATGAAGGAGAAAATCCGCAAAGCCTTCATCAGCATCACCGATCCGGCGGCGCTGGGCGTATTCCGTGCAGAAGCCTTTATCCCCAGTGTGGACTCGGACGTAGATCGGGTACGTACTTGGATTTCGGTGATTGAGCGCGATCACCCCGAAGCCGGTGCGGCTAAGCCGTGAGTCTATCCATGCAGGAGCATCAGCTGCTGCGTATGGCGGCCCGTCAGGCATGGGGAACACGCCTGACGGCGGCGCTGGTGCTGGTCTGTGTGGCCCTTGCCGCCTTACAGACCGGCACACTGGATGCCAGCCGTTATACCGACATGCTGCCCACCCTGTGGACTTTGGCACAGGATGCTTGGCCACCGGATCTTGAGCGCTGGCCTAAGTGGGGCGGCCCGCTGCTCGATACCCTGATGATGAGTATTGCCGGTACGGCGGGCGGAATCTTGGGGGCGCTACCCTTGGGATTGTTGGCGGCTCGCGGTCATACCCCAGAGCCACTGCGCCAAGCGGTGCTGCTGCTGCTCAATAGCATTCGTGCCATTCCGAGCATTTTGTGGGGCATCGTCTTCGTGGCGGCGGTGGGGTTTGGCGCTTTGCCGGGGGTATTAGCGCTGGCCTGCCATTCCACTGGGATGCTCGGCAAGTTTTTTGCGGAAATTTTCGAGCATGTGGATCGCGCGCCTGTGGAGGCACTGCGCAGTCAGGGGGTCTCTCGGTTGGGGCAATGGCGCTTCGGCGTGCTGCCGCAAGTGTTACCTCGCCTGATCGACGTGGCGGCCTACCGTTGGGAACACAACATCCGTGCGGCCACCACCCTAGGCGTGGTGGGTGCAGGTGGACTGGGGCTGGAAATCATCACCGCCTTTCACCTGTTTGAGTATCAGGAAGCACTGGCATTGATTGGTGTGCTGCTGGTGCTGGTCACGCTGGTCAATCTGTTGGGCGCTGTCATTCGGCGGCGTTTTTTGCATCACAGCACGGCTTAATCCCTACGGAACCAAGGAGCTCAGATCATGAGTGTGGAATCTGCCAAAACCTATATCAACCGTATGCGTACCGATGAAGATTTTCGGCACAAGGTCAATGCTGTCTCTGAAGATGAAGCCGCAAGCTGGGCTTTGCTCAAGGCGTTGGGCTATGAGTTCAGCATGCAGGAGTTTCAGTTGGCACGGGATGAAATCTACAAAGAGTATGGCATTACGCCGATGTAGAACCCAGCAAGGGTAGGTGATTGCTCCCCTGTGGGAGCAATCAAGTCCCGTCCTCGGTTTTAGGCTGCCGAGGCGTTTTTGAGCACTGTTGCAATCTGGTCTTTCAGGCTCAGTTTCTCTTTTTTCAGGGTTTCAATTTCTGTTGGGCTGCTGGGCTCAATATGAGCCTCCATGTTTTTGATGCGCTGATCCAACTCGTTGTGTGCGTTGAACAGGCGGGCGAAATGCGCATCTTCAGTTTTCAAACGGCTGATCAGGTCGCGGTATTCGGGAAACATGAAATCTCCTAGGTACAACATACTGTACGGATAAGGCAGGTGCATGGCTTGATCCATGCTGCTGAGGGTCGCGCCCTTGGGGGCGTTTCCTCTTGTCTTCATCCTGAGGCGTGCTGAGAGGAGGATTATTGACCGATATCAGCTTCAGTAGTGGTTTACTTGAGGGCGATTTCAAGGCTACCGCATAGGGGGATTTGAGCGAGAACGCTATCTATCCGTTCTGCCGGTGATCTATCTGGCATCCCGCGAAGCGGTGTGTGGAGGGCTTACGGACTAAATTGTCCTAACATTGAACGGACACGAGCCCCCTCGTATAACCTAATGACTACGAGAGGGCCCTAAAGCTTTTGTCAGACATTAAACCGGAAATGCATCACATCGCCATCCTTAACGATGTACTCCTTGCCTTCTAGACGCCATTTGCCAGCCTCTTTAGCGCCCGCTTCGCCCTTGTACTGAATGAAGTCCTCATAGGCGATAACTTCTGCGCGAATAAAGCCCTTCTCAAAATCCGTATGAATCACCGCCGCGCCCTGAGGGGCGGTAGCGCCGACCTTGACCGTCCAAGCGCGCACTTCCTTCACGCCCGCAGTGAAGTAGGTTTGCAGATCCAGCAACTGATAACCGGCACGAATCACCCGGTTTAGACCCGGCTCTTCGAGACCCAAGGATTCGAGGAACATATCCTTTTCCTCACCATCCTCCAGTTCGGCAATTTCAGCCTCGATCTTATTGCAGACCGGCACCACCAGCGCGCCTTCTTCCTCGGCCATCGCCTTCACCACATCCAAGTGCGGGTTATTCTCGAAGCCATCTTCAGCCACGTTAGCGATGTACATCACAGGCTTGCTGGTCAGCAGATGAAAGCCACGCACTAGACGCTTTTCATCATCGCCCATGGACTTCATCAGCGAGCGCGCCGGTTTGCCCTCGGTGAAGTGGGCTTGTAACTTCTCCAACAGGGCTTTTTGGGCAATGGCTTCTTTATCACCGCCCTTGGCATTGCGTACTACTTTTTGTAGCTGCTTTTCCACGCTGTCCAGATCGGCAAAGATCAGTTCCAGATCAATGATCTCGATATCGCGCTTAGGGTCTACGCTGTTGGAAACGTGGATCACGTTATCGTCTTCAAAGCAGCGCACCACGTGGGCGATGGCATCGGTTTCCCGGATGTTGGCCAGAAACTTATTGCCCAGCCCTTCACCCTTGGACGCGCCCGCTACCAGACCGGCAATGTCCACGAACTCCATGGTGGTCGGCAGTACGCGCTCTGGCTTGACGATGGCCGCCAGCGCTTCTAGCCGCGCATCCGGCATAGGCACGATGCCGCTGTTGGGCTCGATGGTGCAAAAAGGGAAGTTCTCAGCGGCAATACCGGATTTGGTAAGGGCGTTGAACAGAGTGGATTTGCCGACGTTGGGCAAGCCGACGATGCCGCAGTTGAATCCCATGGGGTGCATCCTTCGCGGAAAAAGTGAAAGTCTAGAAAGAATCGAGCGCGCTGTCCCGCTCAATAGGCTTAGATAAGGATTGCCGGTGCTAGGTTGAGCACTCAGGCCTTCTGGCTGTGCAACTGCTGCATGGCCCGCGACCAGTGCCCGTCCAGCATCTCCGGTAGCACGCTGAGCGCGGCATCAATGCTGTTCTCCAGCAGAGTGCGTTCAGCTTGAGGGGCACGCCCCAGCACGAAGCCAGAGACCTGACTGGCGTGTCCCGGATGGCCGATACCCAGCCGTAGCCGGTGGAAACCGTTCTGATTGCCTAGTTGCGCGATGATGTCACGCAGCCCGTTATGTCCGCCGTGCCCGCCGCCTTTTTTTAGCTTAGCCACACCGGGCGGCATATCGAGTTCATCGTGGGCCACCAAAATGGCCTCAAGGGGAATCCGATAAAAGCCTGCCAGCGCTGCCACGGCCTGACCGCTACGGTTCATAAAGGTGGTGGGAATCAGCAAACGGACATCTCGGCCCTGATGGCTAAAGCGCCCGGTCAGGCCGAAGAATTTGCGCTCAGCACTGAGGCTGATGCCTTGCTTGTCGGCCAATCGCTCGACAAAAAAAGCCCCTGCATTGTGCCGGGTCTGTTCGTATTCGGGGCCTGGGTTACCCAAGCCGACGATCAGTTGAACAGCGGTCATTGCAGGGGCTCCTGTGACGCCGGAGTATTACTCGGCGCGGGAAGCGTGGATGTTGGCCACGGCCAGATTGTTGCCGTGGGCCAGAGCCACCAGCTCAACGCCTGCCGGAACCTTCAGGTCGGACAGGTGCAGGATCTGACCGATTTCAACCTTGGCCATGTCCACTTCGATGAACTCAGGCAGGTCTTTCGGCAGGCAGCTGACTTCAACTTCAGACAGGGTGTGAGACACCTCGCCACCTTGCTGCTTAACGCCAACCGAACCCTCTTGGTTGGTGAAGTGCAGAGGTACGTGAGCAGTCAGTTTCTGACCGGCTACTGCGCGCACGAAGTCAGCGTGCATGACAAAGCCTTTGGACGGATGACGTTGCAGGGCTTTGATCAGAACGGTTTCAGCAGTGCCCGAAACAGTCAGGGTAATCACGTGGCTGAAGGCCGCTTCGTTTTCCAGCAGCTTGGCGACTTCTTTGGCCAGCAGGCTGATGGATTGTGGAGCCTTGTCGCCACCGTATACAACGGCGGGGATCAGGCCTGCATTACGACGCAGGCGGCGGCTCGCACCTTTCCCTAGGTCGGAACGCGCTTCGGCATTCAGGGCAAATTCGGTCATGGGTTGTTCTCCAATAAAAACAATGCCCGGAATACTTGCGACCAGCATCCGGGCAGATTGAGGTATTCGTCTTGTCGAATACCGGGTGATCGGCCAGGTCCTTAGCGGAACATGGCGCTGATCGATTCTTCGTTACTGATGCGGCGCATGGCTTCGGCCACAATGGGCGCGATATCCAATTGGCGAATCCGCGAGCAGGCTTGAGAGGCAGGGCTCAGAGGGATGGTATTGGTCACCACCAGCTCATCTAGCACCGACTTCTCGATGTTCTCAACCGCGCGGCCTGACAGAACGGGGTGCGTGCAATAGGCGTATACCTTAGCGGCGCCGTGGTCTTTCAGGGCCTTGGCGGCATGGCCGAGGGTACCGGCGGTGTCCACCATATCATCGACCAACACACAGGTGCGGCCTTCGATATCACCGATGATGTGCATCACCTCAGACTGGTTAGCCTTAGGGCGGCGCTTGTCGATGATGGCCAGATCCACACCCAAGGACTTGGCTACCGCGCGCGCACGTACTACACCACCGATGTCAGGGGAGACGATCATCAGGTTCTCAAAGCGCTGATCTTGGATGTCATCCACCAGCACAGAGGAGCCGTAGATGTTATCCACAGGCATGTGGAAGAAACCCTGGATCTGGTCGGCGTGCAAGTCGACGGTGAGCAGGCGATTCACCCCTACCACGTCCAGCATGTCGGCCACGACTTTGGCGCTGATGGGTACACGAGCAGAACGCGGGCGGCGATCTTGGCGGGCGTAGCCAAAATAAGGCACCACAGCCGTGATACGCGAGGCGGAGGAGCGGCGGAAGGCATCAGCCATCACCACCAGTTCCATAAGGTTGTCGTTGGTAGGTGCACAGGTTGGCTGGATCAGGAAGACATCCTTACCGCGGACGTTCTCGTTAACTTCCGCACTGATCTCACCATCGGAGAATTTTCCGACGGATACATCGCCAAGGGGAATGTGCAGTTGCCGTACGACACGCCGGGCCAGATCGGGGTTAGCATTCCCCGTGAAGACCATCATCTTGGACATGCGTAGTACCTGCCGGCTGGGGTTGGGTCAGAAACTAAGAAGCTGTTCAAAAAGGCGACCTTGCGGTTTGTTTTTGAACAGCTTCGAGAATATGGCAGGGGCGGCTGGATTCGAACCAACGCATGGCAGGATCAAAACCTGCTGCCTTACCGCTTGGCGACGCCCCTGTATCGTGTGAATACGCGGAGTATTCTACATCTTTGTCAGCTTATGCAGCACTTGGTGCAAGGCTGATACGTTACTTCCCTTAGCTATAAAGCTTGGCAGGGTTTCTGGAAGCGCTCTTGCTACGGCTTCGGCCTGTGCTTGTTCAGCAAAGGAGCCAAATATGCAGCTTCCTGTTCCTGTCAGTCTAGCTGAAACAAATTTGTTCAGCAATCTCAAAGCATTACAAATTTCAGGGTAACGCTCCTCGACAACTGGCTGGCAGTCATTCCGACCGGCCTGCCCGAGAACGGAGCGCACTGTAATAGCCGGCGTGTCGCGTGTCAACTCTGGCGCTGAGAAAATTTCCGCCGTACTCACCGAAACCGGCGGTCTGACCACTAAATACCAAGGCTCTGGCAGCTCAACTGGGGTTAGGCGCTCGCCTACGCCTTCGGCAAAAGCGGCTTGGCCGTGCACAAATACCGGAACATCGGCACCTAGGCGTAGGCCTAATTCTGCAAGCTGCGCTAAGGGTAAATGCAGTGCCCACAGGTGGTTAAGACCGAGCAGGGTGGTGGCTGCATCGGAACTGCCGCCGCCAATACCGCCGCCCATGGGAAGGCGTTTGAGCAGTTGAATGTCCGCGCCGATTCGACAGCCTGTGGCTTGCTGTAACAGCCGCGCTGCCCGCACGATGAGGTTGTTTTCCGGCGCTACGCCCGGCAGATCGGTGAGTAGGCGAATTTGGCTGTCTGGGCGGCAGTCAAAGCTCAGTTCGTCGCTGTAGTCCAGAAACTGAAAGAGGGTTTGCAGCTCGTGATAGCCATCGTCCCTGCGCCCTAAGATATGCAGCATTAGGTTCAGTTTGGCGGGAGCGGGTAGGGTCAGTGCGCTCATGGATGGACTCGCGGGCGGGGTTGCCATTCTTTGATGACCAGGGTGACTTGTAGGCTTTGGCCTTCCAAGCGAATGCGTTCCGGCAGCATGTGGCCGTCGTGAAGGGCGTAGGCGGAGAATTCGACGTGCCAGCCATCTTGTTCTAGCTCGGCTAGCTGTCCGGCGCTGTTGAGGGCAAGACGGCTCTGTCGGTCGGGGGCGGGCAGGCCGCGTACCCACCAATACAGATGAGTAACCGGTAGACGCCAGCCCATACGTGCTTCTAGTAGGGCTTCTGGCGAGGCTGCTTCAAAGCGGCCCTCTCCGGCGATTTCCAACAGTACCGCACCGGGGCGGCCAGTCAAACGCGCCGCTCCCCGTCCTAATGGGCCAGAGAGACGTAGATCGAAGTATTCCTGACGTTGCAGCCAAAACAGGGTGCCGCTGCCAGACTCCTGAGGCGATTTGATGCCGACTTTGCCGTTAAGCTGCCAAGCGTCCAGACGAGTGATTTGTTCGCGGTGCAGCTGCCAGGCCGCCGGATCGCCGGGGCCTTCGACGGCTTCGCGAGGCCCAAATAGACTACAGCCGCTCAGCAATAGGCCCATGCTGAGCAGGAGTGCGAGCGTTGAGCGCATGGATCAGGGTTTCTCCGATCCGGTCAAGCGTTTGATGGCTTCGCGCAGCAGGCGGTTGTCGGGCTCTTGGGTGGCCGCCTGTGACCAGATGGCCCGCGCTTCAGGGCGTTTGCCTTGCATCCATAGCACTTCACCTAGGTGGGCGGCGATTTCTGCATCTTGGAATTGCTCATAGGCTTTGCTCAGCCAGCGTTCTGCGCCCTTGGCATCGCCGCGCCGGTAGCGTACCCAGCCCATGCTGTCGAGGATGGCGGGGTCTTCGGGGTTTAGGCGGTAGGCGCGTTCGATCAGCTCTAAGGCTTCGTCGAGGCGCGCTGTGCGATCGGCCAGCGTGTAGCCTAGGGCGTTGAGGGCCATGGCGTTTTCCGGTTCGCGCTCAAGGATGAAGCGCAGGTCGCGTTCCAGCATGCCAAGGTCGTCGCGCTGCTCGGCAAGCATGGCGCGGGTATAGATCAGGTTGAGGTCTTCGGGGAATTCGCGGGTAGCCTGCTGCACCAGTTGCCATGCGGGGGCTAGGCGATCTTGGTCAGAGTAGGCTTCGATTTCCAGCAGATAGAGTTGCACGGCGTAATCGGGCTGATTTTTCCGGGCTTGGTTGAGCAGTGCAGTGGCCTCTTTTTCGCGAGCGCTGCCCACCAGCAAGCGGGTTTGCAGGGATTTTGCGGCGAGGTATTCATTGCTACCGGGAGCGACTTGATCGTAAGCCTGTAGGGCTTTCTGGTTGCTGCCGTTGGATTGGTGGGCGCGCCCTAAGTTGAAGTAGGCAGCATTGGTGTGGCTGCCGCGCTGAATCAAATCTTCCAGATAGACGATGGCTTCTTTCCAGGCCTGTGCCTCTAGGCAAACCAGCGCTAGGGAGAAGCGTAGGTCGTCATCATTGGGGCTTTGTTGCAGGAGTGCGCTGAATTCGACGATGGCGTCTTGCAGCCGATCTTGTTCGATGAGCAGGCGCGCATAGGCCAGTCGCAGTCGCCGATCATCATTGCGCGATAGGCTGTCTTTGAGCACCGCCAGTGCATCATTGTTGCGACCTAACTCCTGTAAAACCCGCGCATGCAGCAGAATGGAAGGTACTGGGCGATCCAATTTATCTTGGTTTTCCAGCAGCGTTAGCGCTTGTTCAAGGCGGTTGTCTTGTTGCAGGAGAACGGCCTTACCAAACACCAGTTGCGGATTGCCGGGGTATTTGCGCAGCAGGCGTTCAAAGCTTTGCAACAGACCGGCGCGGGTTGCTGGATCGGTACGGGCAGCGGACAGGGCAAGGAAGTCAAAATGCGAATTGCCCTGACGGCGCAGCACTTCCTCCATGAACACCAGCGATTCTTCGTAACGACCCACCCGCGCGAGCTGTACGGCGGCGGCCCGCTGGGCGTCTAGGTTGTCCCGTGCATTGCGTGCCCAGACCAGTGAACTATCCAAGGCCGCCTGCTCAGCCCCCAGATACTCGGCAATCCTGAAGGCACGCTCTGCCACTACAGGGTCTTGGGTCGTCTGCGCTTGCTGCACGTAGTTGGCGAGGGCAATGTCAAAGCGATTGCGCTGGCCTGCTAGTTCTGCCACCAACAATGAGTACAGGGTATCCCGCGCAAAGGAGGCTTGCGGCGCGTTAGATGCCTCAGGCTTGCTGGGCTCCTCTTGAATGGGCGCAGCAGTCTCGGGCGGAGGCGTGAGCGAATGGCAACCGCCAGCGAGCAGGACAAGGGTCAGGACGAGGAGTTTTTTCATGGCAGGGCAATGCACGGCTGAAATAGGCGGTTCGAGCATGATGACACAAGCCATCAGGCAAGCCCATGGGGTTAGGCGGCTCAAGCACTGAGCCGAATCAGCTAGAAAGGTTCAATTGGCGCAGGCGGTTGTTCTTGTTCGGTCGAAGTAGGAGAATCGCCTGTTCGTTTTTCTCGCAGCGGTTTCGCATGGCTTTCATTGCGCTTGGCATCAACCACAAGACGGCTTCAGTAGACGTCCGCGAACGGGTGGCCTTTACGCCTGAGCAGATGATCGAGGCACTGCGTCAGTTGTGCGAGGTAGCCTCCACCCGTGAGGCGGCTATCCTGTCCACCTGTAATCGCAGTGAGCTGTATCTGGAGCAAAGCGATATGCAGGCTGAGGAGGTGCTGGCTTGGCTGGCCACCTACCACCGCCTGAAGCTGGAAGATTTGCAACGCTGTGCCTATGTACACCGGGATATTTCCGCGGTTCAGCATATGATGCGCGTGGCTTCTGGATTGGATTCGCTGGTGCTGGGCGAGCCGCAAATCCTCGGTCAAATGAAGTCTGCCTACGCGGTGGCCCGGGAGGCTGGAACCCTTGGCCCGCTGCTAGGACGGCTGTTTCAAGCCACCTTCAGCACCGCTAAAACCGTGCGCACCGACACGGCCATCGGTGAAAACCCGGTATCAGTGGCTTTTGCTGCTGTGACCTTGGCTCGGCAAATCTTCAGTGAATTGCAACGCAGTCAGGCATTGCTGATCGGTGCGGGCGAAACCATCACACTGGTGGCGCGCCATCTGCACGAGCAAGGTATCAAGCGCATTGTGGTGGCCAATCGCACCCTAGACCGTGCTACTACCTTGGCAGAGCAGTTTGGCGGACAGGCCATTTTGCTCTCCGACATCCCGCGTGAACTGGCCAATAGCGACATCGTGATCAGTTCCACCGCCAGCCAGTTGCCGATTTTAGGTAAGGGCGCGGTGGAACAGGCACTCAAACAGCGTAAGCATAAGCCGATGTTTATGGTTGATATCGCCGTGCCACGCGACATCGAACCACAAGTGGGCGAACTGGCCGATGTCTACCTCTACACGGTGGACGATTTGCACGAGGTGGTGGCGGAAAACCTGAAAAGCCGCCAAGGCGCTGCTCGAGCCGCTGAAGAGCTGGTCAACCTAGGGGCTGAAGAGTTCATGCTGCGCCTGCGTGAGCTGGAAGCGGTGGATGTGCTCAAAGCTTATCGCCGCCAAGGGGAGCGCCTGCGCGACGACGAGCTGCAAAAAGCCCAACGCCTGCTGGCCAGCGGCAGCGATCCCCAAGAGGTGATGGCAGCCTTGGCGCGCGGCCTGACTAACAAGTTGCTGCACGCGCCCAGTGTGCAGCTGAAAAAATTCTCTGCCGAGGGCCGCCTTGACGCGTTGCGGGTAGCCCAAGAACTCTTTGCCCTGAACGAGGGCGAGCTGAAACGACCATGAAAGCTTCTCTGCTGAACCGCTTGGACATACTGCAAGATCGCTATGAGGAACTGACCGCGCTGTTGGGTGACGCCGAAGTCATCAGCGACCAGAACCGTTTTCGTAGCTACGCCAAAGAATACGCCGACATTGAACCGGTGATTCTGGCCTATCGCCAACGTTGCAAGGTGCAGGAGGATCTCAGCGAGGCTCAAGCCTTGCTCAAAGACGCTGACCCAGACCTGCGCGAAATGGCCGTTGAAGAAGTGGCCGCTGCCAAAGCACAACTGCTGGAGCTGGAAGGCCAACTGCAACGCCTGCTGCTGCCTAAAGACCCCAACGATGGCCGTAACGTGTTCTTGGAGGTGCGGGCCGGGACCGGCGGTGATGAAGCAGCGATCTTTGCCGGTGATCTGTTCCGCATGTACTCGCGCTATGCCGAGCGCCAAGGCTGGCGGGTGGAAATTCTCTCGGAGAATCTTGGCGAGCATGGCGGTTACAAGGAAGTTATCTCCCGCGTAGAAGGCGATAACGTCTACGCCAAGCTTAAGTTTGAATCGGGCGCACACCGGGTGCAGCGGGTGCCGGAAACTGAGTCACAGGGGCGCATTCACACCTCCGCTTGCACCGTAGCGGTATTGCCGGAGCCTGACGAACAAGCGGCCATCTCCATCAATCCTGCCGATTTGCGTGTGGATACCTACCGCTCCTCAGGCGCGGGCGGTCAGCACGTCAACAAGACTGACTCGGCAATCCGCATTACCCACTTGCCCAGCGGCATGGTGGTGGAGTGTCAGGAAGAACGCTCTCAGCATAAGAACCGCGCTAAGGCCATGGCTTGGTTGGCAGCGCGCTTGCAAGATCAGCAGGATGCCGCCGCGCACAAGGAAATCTCCGATACGCGCCGCCTGCTGGTGGGCTCTGGAGATCGCTCTGAGCGCATTCGCACCTATAACTTCCCCCAAGGGCGCGTCACTGATCACCGCATCAACCTGACCCTGTACTCCTTGGATGAAGTGATGGCTGGGGGCGTTAATACGGTGATTGATCCGCTGCTCACCGAGTACCAAGCCGATCAGCTTGCCGCGTTAGGCGACTAAATGCCCAGCATCCAAGCCTTATTGCATGGGGTGCAGCTACCGGATTCGCCCAGCCCTCGACTAGATGCCGAGTGGCTGCTGGCGGACCTGCTGGGCAAATCGGCCAGCTACCTGCGTGCCTGGCCGGAAAAAGAGGTTTCTTCCGAATTGGCGGCGGCCTTTGCCGAACGCATTCAGCGCCGACAGCAGGGCGAGCCGGTGGCCTACATCATCGGGCGGCAGGGTTTTTGGAGTCTGGAGTTAGAGGTCGCGCCCTGCACCCTGATTCCGCGCCCCGATACTGAATTGCTGGTGGAAACCGCCCTCAGCCTGTTACCCGCTACGCTGTTGCAGGTGCTGGACTTGGGCACCGGAAGCGGAGCCATCGCTTTGGCTTTAGCTACGGAGCGCCCAGCATGGCAACTCACCGGCGTGGACTGCGTGGAGGAAGCCGTGGCTTTGGCCGAGCGTAACCGCCACAACCTAAAACGGGACAATGCGCGCTTTCTGCACAGCCACTGGTTCTCGGCCCTGAGCGGTCAGCGCTTTGCCTGTATTTTGAGCAATCCGCCTTACATCGAAGCTGATGATCTACACCTAAGCCAAGGCGATGTGCGTTTTGAACCCGCCAGTGCCTTGGTCTCCGGGATTGATGGCTTGGACGATCTGCGCCACATCATCGCCCAAAGCCCGGATTATCTGGAGCCCCACGGCTGGCTGCTGTTGGAGCATGGCCACAACCAAGCCGCAGCGGTACGCCAACTGCTGCTAGAGCGAGGTTTTAAAGCGGTGGAAAGCCGCCGAGATTTAGGCGGACACGAGCGCATCAGCCTCGGTCAGTATCTCTAACCCGCGCCGGAGAAGCCCATGCTCGACGATCAAGAATTGCTGCGCTACAGCCGTCAGATTCTGCTTCCTCAGATCGACATTGAAGGCCAATTGCGCCTCAAAGCCGCTAAGGTGCTGATTGTCGGCTTGGGTGGTTTGGGGTCGCCGGTGGCACTTTATCTGGCGGCAGCTGGTGTGGGCGAGCTGCATTTGGCTGATTTTGATAGCGTTGATCTCACCAACCTGCAACGCCAAGTGCTGCACGATAGCCAACAGATTGGTCAGCCTAAGGTGGATTCGGCCATTGCCCGCCTGAGCGCCATCAATCCACTGGTGAAGCTGATCGCCCATCGCCGCGCCTTGGACGAAGACAGCCTGAGCGCTGCCATTGCCGCCGTGGATCTGGTACTGGATTGCAGCGATAACTTTGGCACCCGTGCGGCCGTCAATCAGGCCTGTGTACAGCTCAAACGCCCGCTGGTCAGTGGTGCGGCCATCCGCTTAGAAGGTCAGCTTTCGGTGTTTGATGCGCGCCGTGACGATAGCCCCTGTTACCACTGCCTCTACGGTGAAGGCTCGGAAGCCGATCTGACCTGTAGCGAAGCCGGTGTAGTCGGCCCCTTGGTGGGTATGGTGGGCAGCCTGCAAGCCCTAGAAGCCCTTAAGCTGTTGGCCGGTTTTGGCGAGCCCTTAGTAGGCCGTCTGCTGCTGATTGATGGGCTGAGCAGCCGCTTCCGTGAGCTGCGCTTTCCGCGTGATCCGCAGTGTCCGGTGTGTGGCTCAGCGACGGGAGCCGTGCATGGCCAATAATGCGCCTGTTGGCGTATTTGACTCCGGGGTGGGTGGGCTTTCGGTATTGCGGGAAATTCACCAGCGTTTGCCGCAGGAATCCCTACTCTATCTGGCTGATAGTGCCCATGTGCCCTATGGTGAAAAATCCGCTGACTACATCCGCCAACGCTGCCAACGCATCACCGAGTTTTTGCTAAAGCAGGGTGCTAAAGCGCTGGTGGTAGCTTGCAACACGGCGACGGCGGCGGCAGTGAATGATCTACGCGCCCATTATCCGCAATTGCCGGTGGTGGGTATGGAGCCTGCGCTAAAACCGGCGGTTGCCCATACGCAAACCGGCGTGGTCGGGGTGCTGGCCACCACGGGGACACTGAACAGCGCCCGTTTTGCAGCCTTGCTGGAGCGCTACTCTGGCTCTACGCGCATCCTCACCCAGCCTTGCCCCGGTTTGGTGGAGTTAATCGAAGAAGGTCAGTTAGATACCTCAAAAACCCGTCAACTGCTGGAGCGTTTGACCGCCCCTCTGCTGGCTATGGGCTGCGATACCCTGATTCTCGGCTGCACCCACTACCCCTTTATCAAACCCCTGCTGCAACAGATTCTGCCGCCCTCGGTCAGCCTGATTGACACTGGCGCGGCGGTGGCCAGCCGTTTACAGCAAGTGCTCTCTGAGCGCGAAGCCCTAGCCGATGGCAGTATTCCAGCCTCAGTGCGCTTTTGGAGTACCGGTGATACTGCGCAGACGGCCCATATTCTGCCCAAGCTGTGGGGCGAAAGTTGCCCCATCTACGCCTGTTACGACTGAGTTACCAACGCACCACAATGCCTTGCGCGGCCATGTGCGCTTTGGCTTCCGGTATCGTGTATTCGCCGAAGTGAAAGATGCTGGCTGCCAGCACGGCATCCGCCTTACCTTGCAGCACACCGGCGGCCAGATGCTCCAGATTGCCGACACCCCCGGAGGCAATTACCGGAATGCCCACCGCTTCGCTGATGGCACGGGTAACGCCTAGATCAAAGCCGCGCTTCATGCCGTCTTGATCCATGCTGGTGAGGAGGATTTCTCCAGCGCCCAAGCCTTCCATTTTGCGCGCCCATTCCACCGCATCTAAGCCCGTGGGTTTGCGCCCGCCGTGGGTGAAGATTTCCCAACGCAGCGGTTCACCGGGGCCAGATACCTGCTTGGCATCAATGGCCACCACAATGCACTGGGAACCAAAGCGCGCCGCCGCTTCGCCCACAAACTCCGGGGTGAACACCGCAGCGGTGTTGATAGAGACCTTATCCGCGCCCGCATTTAGCAGGTTGCGGATGTCCTGTACGGTACGCACACCACCGCCCACGGTCAGGGGAATAAATACCTGACTGGCCATGCGTTCCACCGTATGCAGGGTGGTGTCGCGGCCCTGCGAGCTGGCAGTGATGTCGAGGAAGGTGATTTCGTCTGCGCCCTGCTCGTCGTAGCGGCGGGCAATTTCCACCGGATCACCGGCATCGCGGATGTTTTCGAACTTAACGCCCTTGACCACGCGACCGTTGTCCACGTCAAGGCAGGGGATGATGCGTTTGGCAAGGGCCATATCTAGAGTCTCGAAATAAGCGGGTGGAGGCGAAGCTTTTATCCACGGCAAATCTTACGCAAGGCTTCTAGCAAAGGCTATTTTAACGCTGCTGATCCCGAACATAATCCTTTAGCACTTGGTTCAGCCGCGTTTGCCAACCCTCGCCAGCCTCTTTGAAAAAGGCGGCCACTTCTGCATCCAATCGAATAGTCACGCGTGCCTTGATCGGGGCTTTCTGTGGCCCACGTTCACCTTGGCGTTTTCGGTAAGCTTCTACCAACTGAGGGTGCGCCTGCTGTGTGGGACGTAGGGCTTTGAAGTCGTTGGCGTCAATCTCAAAGGTATCGGGATCTTGAGCCATGCCCGCATCAATCGCTTGGTCTTCTTCGGCGGAGGGCTTAGTCAAACGCGGCTTCATAAGCTTGAACCTCTCTGCTGTTGGCTTTTCGCAAACTGATGATGCGGATGCTATCACCTCGTGGGGTGTAGACCATCACGTACAGGCGTTGATGAATGGGGGCGTAGGCAATCCAGCGTATTTCTTGATAGTCCTTGCGGCTATCCTGCTGCTCAAGGGCGAATGACCAGTCAAAATCGACAGCCACTCCAAAGTCCACCCCGTGTTTTTCAAGGTTGCTGATGGCTTTAGTGTCATCCCATTCGTACTTCATTATTTTATTGTAGGTACGAATAAATTAGGGTCAATCTTTTTTTGTTGGTACAGATAGTGGCGTGGGTGGAGTTGGGTGGTGAAGTCATTGGCAAGGTTATTGGGATCCTAATGCGTCGACTAGCGAGCCATCTGGATCAATTCGATGTCTTTTTTAAGCAAGGCATTCACAAGGAACGACAGCTCAACGCCCTTCGCTTTCGCCAACTCCGTCAGTTGGGTTTGTACTTCATCATCAAGGTAAACGGGCAAATTGAGCTTGGCGTTGGGGTGGTAGAACTTGCCTCGTTCTCCCTTGGTAAAATCGTATTCATCAGGCATGGTTTTACCCTTCATAGTGTTTGGCTTCGTGTGCTGTTGCCTCACGCGCTGAGATAATCCGTACGTGAATGGCATCGGCATCCTGTTCTTGCCAAGTGTGTACCACCACAACTAACCGGCGAACCCTAACCTGACCTAGGGTAATCCAGCGTTCTTCCTGTGTGCTATTGCGCTCATCAAACAGCGTTAGCGCTAAGGGATCTTTAAAAATCTCTGCGGCCTCAGAAAAGCTAACGCCGTGTTTGCGTAGATTCGTGGCCGCTTTGTTGGGATCCCATTCAAACTGTAGCTGCATTACAGGCTCTATTTAGAGTCACACAGGCTTTGCGCTTCTGCCACATCCAGCGTGCCTTCATAAATCGCACGGCCTGTGATCGCGCCGATAATCCCCGGAGCCTTGGCATCCAGCAGCTTTTGAATGTCGCCTAAGTTATGGATACCACCGGACGCAATCACCGGAATAGAGGTAGCCGCTGCCAAGGCCGCTGTGGCTTCAACGTTGCAGCCTTGCATCATGCCGTCTTTGGCGATGTCGGTGTAGACGATGGCCGATACGCCATCCGCCTGAAAACGCTTGGCCAGATCAATCACCTGTACTTGGCTGACTTCCGCCCAGCCGTCAGTGGCGACAAAGCCGTCTTTAGCGTCCAAACCGACGATGACTTTACCGGGAAAGGCGCGGCAGGCTTCGCCGACAAACTCCGGCTGCTTCACGGCTTTGGTGCCGATAATCACATAGCTCACGCCCGCGCGAACGTAATGCTCAATGGTTTCCAGCGAGCGAATGCCGCCGCCAATTTGAATCGGCAGGTTGGGATAGCGTTTGGCGATGGCCGTGACCACTTCACCGTTGACCGGCTTGCCTTCAAAAGCACCGTTCAAATCCACCAGATGCAGGCGACGGCAACCGGCTTCTACCCATTTGGCGGCCATGGCTACCGGGTCATTGGAAAATACGGTGGCGTCTTCCATTAAACCTTGGCGCAGGCGCACACAGGCACCGTCTTTTAAATCAATGGCGGGGATGATCAGCATGGGGAAAAATCCTTAACAATCGGGGCGATGAATATTCGCGGGAGGCGGAAGGCTAAAGGCTGAACGAACAAGCGGCTCAATTCTCGTCTAGCCTCTCGCGTCCAGCCTAAAGCGCCTTACCAACGCCCATCCCAAGCGGCGAAATTCTGCAAGAGTTGCAGGCCGTGGGTGTGGCTTTTTTCGGGGTGAAATTGCACAGCAAAGCGTGAGCCTTCAGCCAGTGCAGCGGCGAAGTCTAGGCCGTAGTGACCGCGCCCGACGATCTGCCGGGGGTTGCTCGGTTGCACATGGTAGCTGTGGACAAAGTAGAAGCGGCCTTTGTCGGGGATGCTGTGCCAGAGCGGATGGTCTAGGGTTTGCTGCACTTCATTCCAGCCCATGTGCGGCACTTTTAGGTGCTCGCCGTCCTCGACTAAGCCTTTGCCAAAAAAGCGTACCTGACCGGGGAATAGGCCGATGCAATCCACGCCACCGTTCTCTTCGCTGCGCTCCATCATGGCTTGCATGCCGACGCAGATGCCGAGAAAGGGCCGATCGGCACTGACCTCACGCACCAGCGCATCAAAGCCCAAGCGGCGGATTTCGGCCATGCAATCGCGGATCGCACCCACGCCGGGGAATACCACGCGGTCAGCTTCACGGATGATTTGTGCGTCGCTGGTGACCAGCACTCGGCCCGCGCCCACATGCTCCAGCGCTTTGGCGACAGAGTGCAGGTTGCCCATGCCATAGTCGATGACTGCTACGGTTTGCATCAGAGGCATCCTTTGGTGGAGGGCATCTGCCCTGCCATACGCTCGTCTTGCTCCATGGCCATGCGCAGGGCGCGGCCAAAGGCTTTGAACACGGTTTCGATTTGGTGGTGAGTATTGGTGCCGCGCAGGTTGTCGATGTGCAGGGTCACTTGGGCGTGATTGACAAAGCCCTGAAAGAACTCCTGAAACAGATCCACATCGAAGCTACCGACCCGAGCACGGGTGTAGGGAATCTCCATCACCAAACCGGGACGGCCAGAGAAATCTACTACGACGCGGGACAGAGCTTCATCCAGCGGCACATAGGCGTGGCCGTAGCGACGGATGCCTTTTTTGTTGCCAATGGCCTGTGCAAAGGCTTGGCCGAGGGTGATGCCGACATCTTCCACGGTGTGGTGGTCGTCGATCTGCAAATCACCCTGACATTCGATGTCCAGATCAATCAAGCCGTGGCGGGCGATTTGATCCAGCATATGCTCCAGAAAGGGCACGCCAATGGCAAAGCGCGCCTGTCCGCTGCCATCCAGATTGACGCGCGCTTTGATGCGGGTTTCCAGCGTGTTGCGTTCGACGAGTGCCGTACGGTCGGCCATTCATTGCTCCACAAAAGCAGATGAAAAAAGGAGTTCATTATAGTCGGGCGGACGGGCAGGGCAATCAGGGCTTCGCGGCCAGCAAGGCTTGGAGCGAATCGCTGCCTGAGAGCGGCTGGCTAGGCTGACCGGGGCAGCTAAGGTGCAAAGTGCAGCCTGCGACCTCGGCCCGCCGCTGGGCTTCGTCCAGCAAACGAGTGGCTACGCCGCGCCTACGGGTAATGGCCCGCACGCACAGGTAGGAAAGCTGCCAGCCCTGTGTGTCGCGTTGTAGCCGCATAGCACCCAGTAAGCGGCCATTAAAGCGCCCGCCCCAGAGCTCAGCGTGCGTGAGGGCATCCTCTAGCAGCTGCTCTGTGTGTTCGGCACTTAATTGCCAATCGGCTGGGGCATCGGCATAGAGCTTGAGCAGATCCAGACGATCCTGCGGGCTTAGTGGGGCGCTGAGGACTTCAACAAACACGGGCATGTCAGAGACTCCGCCACAGAAGGGCTGGGCAGTGTAATGGCTCTTGGGTGGAGCGGGTAGCCTTCAGTCTGCCGAGGGTGCGCAGCCTTCGGGGCGCGCGGGGCAGCGGTTGTCCAGTTCACCGCAGACACTGTTGCGCCCGCTGGCTTTGGCGGCGTACAGCGCTTTGTCGGCCAGCTCCAGTAGTCCATGCCCGGTATTGCGCTGATAGTGCACCTTGCCCAGTGCAGCAAAGCCCACACTGATGGTGACCTGTCCTAGCGGGGAGCCTGCATGGGCGATATTGAGTTCGAGGATGGCGCGGCGCAGCCGTTCTGCTGCTTCCTGTGCCTGTGCAGCGGTTTCGCCGGGCAGCAATACCGCAAATTCTTCGCCGCCCAAGCGGGCCGGGAGTTCACCGGCACGCTGGAATAGGTTATCCAGACAGTTGGCCACCTGTATCAAACAGGTGTCGCCCTGACCGTGCCCGTAACGGTCGTTGTAGGCTTTGAAGTGGTCAACGTCCATCATCAGTACCGACAGCGGCAGCTCATGGCGAATGGCGCGACTGACTTCCTGATGGTAGTTCTCGTCAAAGTGGCGGCGATTGGCGAGGCCAGTCAGCGGGTCACTGCGCGACAGGCGTTCCAGTTCTTGTCGGTTGGTCTCTAGTTGCAGCGCATGCTGCCAACGCTCCAGCAGGCTGAACAGCATTTCTGCGGCCATTTGCTGGTAGCGGCGCTCGTCAGTGTCATCCAAGAAATGCGGGCTGCGCAGTAACAGCAAACTGCCCTGTCCGTTGCGTTCGATCGGGTAGGCCATGGCGTTGGGGTCGCTCTGATCTTTCAGCCAGCCTTCGTTAAGGTTGTCTGGTTCAAAGAGCGCTTTATCCAAGGCATAGGGCATGCCTTGTTCTGTTTGCCAGAGGACTTGCCAATGCCAAGCCTCGTTGCCTTGCCGTTCGGCCAGCCCGCAGGTATCCGCGCCTATGTAACAGGCCAGTTCTTTGAGGGTCTGCTGCATGGCTTCTTGGTAGCCTTCGGGGCGCAGGTGAATACATTGCATGAGGGTGCGCGAGAAGATATCCAAGTAGCCGTTGATGCGCTGCAAGGTGGCGGTGCGCTGTTCTACTCGCTGGTCTAACTGATCGCGCTCAGTGGCCAATTGCCGGGTGACGCTATCGCGCTCGCTGGCGTAATGCTGCAAACCTTGGCGTAGGGTTTCAAAACCTGCCACCACAAGATCAATTTCATCGTACCAGTCGCGGCTTGGTCGCTTGAGCTTGAGCGCTGCCTTGGTTCGATGGGGGGATAGGTTGGCGGCGTAGCGGGCAATACGCCGTAAGGGACGGCCTAGTTCGCAATGCAGGTGGTAGGCAATTACCAAGCAAATTAAGGCAGTGAAGAGCGTTACTTCTAGGATGCGCTGAGCGGCTACCCATAAAATGGCTTTATGTAGCTGCACGGGGTTGGCGTAGATCAGCAGTTCGCCTAAGCGCTGTTCAGGGTGCCGAGGATGGGGAATCGGCAAGCGCGCATCTGGCAGCTTGGCATGGGCGAGTGATCCCGCCGATAGCCGCAGTTGGGTATTGGACTCCAAGACAACCTGAGCCACTTCGCGGCGCTCGCTGATCTGCTGAAGCTGCTGGCGTAGCGCCTCTGTTTCCAGATCCCATAGGCCGACCATCAGCAATGGCACATGGGTTTCGCCTATGTGCTCTACGGCACTCTGAAAGCGCAGGCTTTCCGTATGATAAACGCTCAGCGCTTGAACTAAGACGGCGAGGCTGCCACAGCTAAGTGCTAACCAGAAGATCCGGCGCAGTAGGCGGCGTCTGATGGAAAGAAACCGTTGGCCTGCGCTGTTCACCCTTCACTCCCCGGCAACTGACAGTAGCTAAAATCATAACGGAGTAGCGCTGGGTTCAGGGCTTTGCTGTGTTTCCGAAAATCTGGCGTAGCCCCTGCCGCCTCCAGAAAGTGCTGCGCCTGAGCAGGTGAAAACAGGGTAAACAGAGGCCGTTCCATTTCCAGTCCCTCGGTTTGAGCAAAGTCGATTCCCTGATGGTAGTCATAGAGCACCACCAGTGCCCAAGCCCCCGCCATGTAGTGTCCACCGGCTAAGGCTGATAGCCGCCCTGCAATCACCGCCTGCATGGCGGGTTGAGAGGTATTGATGGCTGAAAAGAGTAGATCCTGACCGGGATGATGGCCCGCCTCTTCAGCCGCTTGCATAGCTCCGAAGGCCATCAGGTCGCTGCCGCTCCAGATCAAACTGGTCTGTGGATAACGCCGCAGCAAGTGTTGGGTCTGGAAATAAGCCTTGTCTTGTCGCCATTCTGCATGCACCCATTGATGCAGAACAACCTGTGGAAACTCGGTCAGTGCCCGGTGTAACCCTCGGTTGCGCCGTATAGATGCATCTGTAGAGCGGCTGCCAGACAGTGCCAACATATGCAGCTGGCCTTGCTGATCCTGCAAGCCTGCTTGTAACCCTGCCTCAATCAATGCGCGCCCAGTCATATAGCCTGCGGATTCCATCTGCGGGGTCAGCGAGCCTAGCCAGTTTTTGAAGCGCTCACGCGGTTGGCCGACGATGGGGCGCTCTTCGTCTGTGGGGTTATTAGCAATCAGAAATATCGGCAGTTGGACGATTTCCGCCAGCTTTAATTGCTCAGGTAGGGTGCGCTTTTCACCGGCGACAATCAGGTAGTCGGGGCGCTGAGCGGCGGGGAGTGCGGCAATCTCACCGACTAGGCTGATTTCGCGTAGGCGATCCCGTTCGGCGTACTTCGTGGTGAGCTGGATACCCAGATCCTGTGCAGCGCGTTGCATGACCTCAGAAACACCCAGCCAGTAGGCTTCATGCGGATATCCGGGGGCGATGAAGGTAACGCTCATGGCCCATGCAGAACTGCAACCATGCAGTAAGGCCAGCAACAGGAAGGTGCGCATTAGGAGAGTTCAAAGGTGACTGCCAGTGATCGAGCATATAGTGGTAGCCCGAATCCGCATAGAAGCACTTTGATATGCCCAGTGTCGCAGCAGGGGGGCGATAAGGGCTGAAAGCTGGCCAGCACAGGGCTGGCCGCTAGAGGAATTGCTTAGATGTAATAGGCCTTGAGCGGTGGGAAACCGTTAAATTCCACAGCGCTGTAGCTGGTGGTATAGGCCCCGGTGGAGAACCAATACAGGCGGTCACCGCTGGCCAGATTCAAGGGCAAGCCGTACTTGTAGTTCTCGTACATGATGTCGGCGCTGTCGCAGGTAGGCCCGGCGATGACCACTTCTTCCATCTCGCCCCGCTTCTCCGTCCAGATAGGGAATTTGATGGCTTCGTCCATGGTTTCGATCAGGCCGGAGAACTTGCCCACATCGGTGTACACCCAGCGCTCCACGGCAGTACGCGATTTACGCGCCACCAGCACCACTTCACTGACCAAGATACCTGCGTTGGCAATCAGCGAACGGCCCGGCTCCAGAATGATTTCCGGCAGCTCATCGCCAAAGTCTTCCTTGAGAAAACGGATGATTTCTTCAGCGTAGGTTTCCAAGCTGTTGGTCTTGGTCATGTAGTTGGCTGGGAAACCGCCACCCATGTTGATCATGCGCAGGCTGATGCCGTCTTCTTCTTTCAGGCGCTCGAAGATCACCTTGACCTTGGCAATCACCGCATCCCATACGTCGATGTCGCGCTGCTGACTGCCAACGTGGAAGGACAGGCCGTAGGGATCAAGGCCCAGTTGGCGGGCCAGAATCAACAGATCCAGCGCCATGTCCGGCTGGCAACCGAACTTACGCGACAGCGGCCAATCGGCGGTGGTGGAGCCTTCGGTGAGAATGCGCACATAGATCTTCGAGCCGGGTGCGGCTTTAGCGATGTTGCGCAGATCGGCTTCGGAGTCGGTGGCGAACAGACGCACGCCTTTCTCGTAGAAGTAGCGGATGTCCTTGGCTTTCTTGATGGTGTTGCCATAGCTCAGGCGATCTGGGCTGACACCGATGCTGAGGACTTTATCCAGCTCGTAAATGGAGGCGATGTCAAAGCTTGAGCCTTTGTCGCGCAGCAGTTCAGCGATCTCGGTGGCGGGGTTGGCCTTGACCGCGTAGTAAATTTTGGCAAAGGGGAAGTTTTTGACCAGCTCATCGTAGGCTTGGGAAACGATGCTGGTATCCACCACCACAAAGGGGGTTTCGTGGTCGTCGGCGAAGTTCTTCAGTTTTTTAAAGGTTTCGCGCGCGTAATAGTCTTCGATTTTGATCGACATGCCGGACTCCAGATGGCGTAAGTGTACGGTGGACAATAAGTGGAATGAGCTCTGGCCGTGGTAGCCAGACCCGAACGCCTGATCAGTTTCCCCACTTTGGTTCGCCTACTTCCCAAGGCATGTCGCCGAGCATCACCGGCCCCGGAAACTACCGGTAACCTCTCGTCGTCAGTACTTGAGCCGGATGGATCGTTTCCAGCTTGGACGTTCGGGCGGGAACTTTAGGACCAAGGGCGGCGCAGATCAATCAAAAAATGGCCACGATGGGTTTTTCAGTCTGTTTGAATAACGGAGTCGTGTGACATTTAAAGCCTTCCCGCCATTGGCGACGGTGCAGAGCGACTGGCCGAGGATCGCGGACGATGGGCGCGCCGCCGCCTTCTGGGGCCCTACAGCCTGCCGCCTTGAGAGCGCTGGGATCAACTCACCCGGCCTGCAGGCTTTGCACTATAATTCCGCCCCTTTCGACACGCCTTGTAACCGGGACCGCCATGACTACCCAGGCCACAGAAGTCGCCAGACGGCGCACCTTCGCCATCATCTCCCACCCTGATGCCGGTAAAACCACCATTACCGAAAAGCTCTTGCTGATGGGGCAGGCCATTGCGGTGGCCGGTACGGTTAAGTCGCGCAAGTCCGACCGCCATGCCACCTCCGACTGGATGGAGATGGAGAAACAGCGCGGCATCTCTATCACCACCTCGGTGATGCAGTTCCCCTACCGCGAGCACATGATCAACCTGCTGGATACCCCCGGCCACGAAGACTTCTCGGAAGACACCTACCGCACCCTAACGGCGGTAGATAGCGCCCTGATGGTGCTGGACGGCGGTAAAGGCGTTGAGCCGCGCACCATCGCCCTGATGGATGTCTGCCGCCTGCGCGATACACCGATTGTCAGCTTCATCAACAAGCTTGACCGCGACATCCGCGACCCCATTGAGCTTTTGGATGAAATCGAAGCGGTGCTGAAAATCAAGGCCGCGCCCATTACTTGGCCGATTGGCTGCTATCGGGATTTCAAAGGTGTTTACCATCTGAGCGAAGACCGCATCTTCGTCTACGAAGCCGGGCATGGCCACGAGCGCACCGCCATTCGCGTCATTGAGCAGCTCGACTCCGACGAAGCCCGCCAGCACCTTGGCGATATGTATGAAAGCTTTCTAGAGCAACTGGAGCTGGTGCAGGGCGCGTGCCATGAGTTTGATCAGCAAGCCTTCCTCGACGGGCAGATGACCCCGGTGTTTTTTGGCACGGCGCTGGGTAACTTTGGCGTCGATCAGGTGCTGGATTGCGTGGTGGATTGGGCACCGCCGCCCCTGTCCCGTGCCGCTCAAGAGCGCGTCGTGGAGCCAGTGGAAGAAAAATTCACCGGCTTTGTGTTCAAGATTCAGGCGAACATGGACCCGAAACACCGCGACCGCATCGCCTTCATGCGTATCTGCTCGGGCAAGTATGAGAAGGGCATGAAGCTGCGCCATGTGCGGATCAAGAAGGATCTGAAAATCGCCGACGCCCTGACCTTTTTCTCCAGCGAGCGCGAGCAACTGGAAGAAGCCTACGCCGGAGATATCATCGGTTTGCACAACCACGGCACCATCCAGATCGGCGACACCTTTAGCGAAGGCGAGGCTCTGAGCTTTACGGGCATTCCGCACTTTGCTCCAGAACTGTTCCGCCGGGTGCGCCTGAAAGATCCGCTCAAATCCAAGCAACTGCGCCAAGGTTTGCAAGAGCTGGCCGAAGAGGGCGCAACTCAGGTGTTTTTCCCTGAGCGCAGCAACGACATCATCTTGGGTGCGGTGGGCATTCTGCAATTTGACGTGGTGGCCAGCCGTCTCAAGGAAGAATACAAGGTTGAGTGTGCCTACGAGGCCATCAACGTCTGGTCGGCGCGTTGGATTGAGTGCGAGGATAAGAAAAAGCTGGAAGACTTCAAAACCAAAGCCTTCGAGAACATCGCCATCGACGGCGGCGGCCATCTGACCTATTTGGCACCGACCCGCGTCAACCTCAGCCTGATGCAAGAGCGCTGGCCAGAGGTGCAATTCCGCGCTACCCGCGAGCACCACTAAGGCTGTTGGGCAGGTGTCCGCGCACCTGCCTAGCCATTCTCCTAGGCACCTTGTTGCCAAGACGGCTGATCCTGCAATCTCAGGTCACTATGATTGTTCTGGCACCGGCTTTAATGCTGGTGAAGGGCATGCTTTCTGCATGATTATGGGCCTTTGTCTGTTAGGAGGGTAAGGCAGTGGACGCTAGCACCATCAACCAACTGTTTCTGATCGGTGCCTTGCTAATTCTAGCCAGCATCCTGATGAGTTCACTGTCTGCCCGCTTGGGCGTGCCCATTTTGGTGACCTTTCTCGGGGTGGGCATGTTGGCCGGAGTCGATGGCATTGGCGGCATTGCCTTTGATGACTACTCGCTGGCCTACCTGATCGGTAACTTGGCGCTGGCAGTGATTCTGCTGGATGGCGGCATGCGTACTAGGGCGGCTACCTTCCGAGTAGCCCTTTGGCCTGCACTTTCGCTGGCCACCTTGGGCGTGGCCATCACCACCGCATTGACCGGCTTTATGGCGGCTTGGCTGTTCGATTTGAGCTGGCTGGAAGGCTTGCTGATCGGCGCTATTGTTGGGTCTACCGATGCGGCGGCGGTCTTTAACCTGCTCAACGGCAAAGGTTTGAACGAGCGCGTCGGCTCAACGCTAGAAATCGAATCCGGCAGCAATGATCCCATGGCGATGTTTCTCACCGTATCGCTGATCAGCATGCTGGCTGCCGGAGAAACCAGCTTCAGTTGGAGCATTCTGCCCAGCCTGTTTCAGCAATTTGGCCTTGGTATTCTGCTTGGACTGACAGGTGGCGGCATCTTGCTGGTGCTGATCAATCGTCTAGCCGTAGCCGATGGGCTCTATCCCTTGCTGGCGGTCAGTGGCGGTTTGCTGATTTATGCAGCCGCGAGCGAGGTGGGCGGTAGCGGCATTCTGGCCATTTATGTCTGCGGTCTGCTGCTGGGGAATAGGCCGATTCGCAATCGGCATGGCATCTTGCATATGTTTGATGGGCTGGCATGGCTCAGTCAGATCGGCATGTTCTTGGTGCTAGGGCTGTTGCTGACGCCCAGCCAGTTGCTGCCGATTGCTGGGCTCGCCTTATTGCTGTCGCTGTGGATGATTCTGGTGGCACGCCCCGCTGCGGTTTTTCTGAGTTTGCTGCCCTTCCCCAGCTTTCAGCGGCGTGAGCGGCTGTTTATTGCCTGGATTGGCTTGCGCGGTGCGGTGCCGGTGATTTTGGCTGTGTTCCCGCTGATGGCTGGTCTTGAGCACGCGCATCTGTTCTTTAATTTGGCGTTCTTCATCGTGCTGGTGTCGCTGCTCTTGCAAGGCACCACGCTGGGCTGGGCTGCCCGTAAAGCAAGGGTCGAGGTGCCGCCTTCGCCTGCGCCCATTGCCCGTAGTGGCTTGCAGGTACACATCACCAGTCAATGGGAGCTGTTTGTTTATCATTTAGATGCACAGCAATGGTGCGTCGGTGCGGCCTTGCGTGCGCTAAAAATGCCGGATGGGACACGGATTGCCGCCTTGTTCCGAGGTCGGCAATTGCTGCATCCCTCTGGCAGCACGCGCCTGCAGGAGGACGATATTCTCTGTGTCATCGGCCATGAGGAAGACCTACCGGCCCTTGGACGGCTGTTTAGCCAGCCACCCGCTCGTCGTCAGGATTGGCGCTTTTTCGGCGATTTCATTTTGGAAGGCAGTGCTGAACTAGGTGCAGTAGCCGCTCTGTATGGGCTGCCCTTGGGCGAGTTGGACGGCCACCAATCGGTCAGCCACTTTATCACCGAACACATTGGCGGCGAGCCCGTGGTGGGCGATCAGGTGGAGTGGGGCAACCTGACTTGGACGGTGGCGAAGATGGAGGGCAGCGAGGTGCTTAAAATCGGCCTGCGCTTCCCCGAAGAAGGCAGCCATGCGCCTAATCTTGGCCTGTGAGCCTCCTAGCTGCACCGTCGGGAACCTCTGAGGTATCCCTCAGTCAGACTGCTGGCCCAGCGCGTGCGATCAATCTGAAACAGATGCCAGCCTGAGCCAACCTATGCCCGCATGCTGAGCCTGTTAGACTGCGGCCCCTGTCACTTGCAACCTAGTCAGTAGCCTATGTCCTTACGCACATTTTTGGTGGCCAGCTTGCTGGCCTTACCCCTTAGCCTTCAGGGTGCGCCGGGTAGCGTACTTGCGCCCTCTGCTGAGCCTGCGGCTAAAGTTGATGCTAGCCCAAGCGCTGAAAAAAGCGCTGCTGATCAGATTCAGGTTCTCACCGCACAGGCGGCTACTCGTCAGCAGAGTTTGGCTGAGCTTAAACGCCAGTTAGCCGGTGCGCCGCAACAGATCCAAAATGCCCGCCGGGATCTAGAGCGCCTCAAAGCCACACCGATGGCTGATCCGGCCAAACGCTACGCCAACCAGCCTGCCGCCGAACTGGAGCGCTATCTGGCTGAGCGTGTCGAGGAACTGGCCGCTTGGCAAAAAGCCCTAAGCGAAGCCAACAGTCTGGTGATCGCCGCACAAACGCGCCCGGAGCGTGCCCAAGCGGATGCCGGGAATAGTCAGGCGCGGGTGCTGGAAATCGACGCGCAACTGAGCAGCGGTCGGGAAGAAGGCAAGCCCATCAGCACCGAGCGCAGCAATGTACTGACGGCTGAACTGGCCACTCTGCAAGCCACCATTGAGCTGCGCCGTCAGGAACTGGCCGGTAATAGCCTGCTGCTAGACTTAGGCAAGGCCCAGCGCGATTTGTTGGTTGAGCAAATCGCCCGTGCTGAGCAAGAAACCCTTGCCCTGCAAGCCATGATCAGCGAACAGCGCCGCGAGCAATCCGAGCAGACCGTAGCGGAGCTGTCCCATAACAGCGACGCCACCGCGCCTAATCAAATCTTGATGAAGGCGCGTGCGGAAAACCTCAAACTGTCCAATTACCTGCTGCAAACCACTGAGCGCCTCAACAACCTGACGCGGCAAAACCTGCAAGCCCGTCAGCAACTGGACAGCCTGAATCAAGCCGATCGGGTGCTGGAGGAGCAAATTGCCGTTTTGGATGGCAGCCCGCTGCTATCGCGCATCCTCTATCAGCAGCAACAGGCCTTGCCGAAAATTCAGCTGAATAACAATCTGGCCGATGACATCGCTGACTTACGCCTGTACCAATTTGAACTCAACCAACAGCGCGAGGGCATCAGCGACCCTGAGGCCTATGCAGATGGTTTGCTGGCAGTAAAAACCACCGAAGCCGTCACCCCTGAATTGCGGACAGCCCTGCTTGAACTGCTGCAAAGCCGTGCCGAGCTGCTCAAGCGCCTAGAGCCAACCCTAAACAGCCTGCTCAACGAAAGCATTACCCTGCAACTGCACCAGCGGCAAATGCAGGACATCGCCAAAGCCGTGCGTAAAACCATCGACGAGCAAATGTTCTGGATTCCCAGCAACAAGCCGCTCAGCTTGGCGTGGTTTGAAAGCTTCCCTGAGCACCTTGTCGGTCAGATGGACAGCATGCCTTGGGCGCCGGTGTTGCAACAGTGGAAGGCCGGTTTGTTGGAGCGGCCCCTGTTCTTCCTGCCATTGGTGCTGCTGATTCTGGTGATGCTTTGGAAACGCCAAGCCATCAATACCCGTTTGGAGTCTCTGAATAGAGGCATTGGCCACTACAGCAAGGACTCCCAACTGCATACGCCGCTGGCCCTGTTGCTCAACCTGCTGCTGGCCCTACCGGGCACGTTGGGTTTGGCGCTCTGTGGCTATTTATTGCAGATGGATGGCCGTGGACAAAACGCAGGCTTAGGCGCGGCCTTCTACCAAGTGGCCCAAGCTTGGCTGGTGTTCTATACCACCTACTTGATTCTGCTGCCCAAGCGCATGGCGGAGCAGCATTTCCACTGGTCGGCAGCGCAGGTGGGCTTTTTGCGCAAGGAAATCCGCCGACTGGGTATGGTTGTAGCGGTGTTGGTATCGGTAGTGGCCTTTGCTACTCACCAACCGGCCAGCCTGTCTGACGATGTAGCCGGGTTTGTGGTGGTGCTGATCTGCTACTTGCTGATGGCAGTGGGGCTGATTCGCCTGCTGTTTAAAGGCCCGGCCAGCGAAAATGCCCAGCCGCTGCGCCAAACCTTAGGGCTGCTGTTCAGCCTGTTGCCCCTGATCCTGATTTTGGTGGTAGGCCTTGGCTATTACTACACAGCCCTCAAGCTCACGGGCCGTTTGATTGATACCCTCTATCTGCTGATGGTCTGGGTGCTGTTGGAAGCCATCTTAGTGCGTGGCCTGAGCGTCGCCGCGCGGCGGCTGGCCTATCAGCGCATGTTGGCCAAGCGCAAAGCCCAGACGGAGGAAACTACCAGCACGCCCAACAGCGATGCCCCGGAAGCCCTTGAAGAGCCGGGCCGCAACATCGAGCAGGTCAACCAGCAATCGCTGCGCCTAACCCGCATGACCCTGTTTGGCTTGTTCTCGGTGGCCCTGTACTGGGTGTGGTCAGATTTGATCTCGGTGGTTTCCTACCTCGATAACTTCGTCCTCTACGAGTTTGGTAGCGGCAGTGGAGCCACCAGTATCAGCCTGCGCGATTTTCTGGCGGCCTTGCTGATGGCTGGTATCACCTTAGCCTTGGCGCGTAACCTGCCGGGACTCTTGGAAGTGCTGGTGTTATCGCGCCTCAAACTGGCACAGGGCAGTGCCTATGCCACCAGCACCTTGCTGTCTTATGCGCTGACCGGCATTGGTATCACCGTCACGCTATCAGCCCTTGGGGTGAGTTGGGACAAGCTGCAATGGTTAGTCGCGGCGCTGTCGGTGGGCTTAGGCTTTGGTTTACAGGAGATTTTTGCCAACTTCGTTTCCGGCTTGATCATCCTCTTTGAGCGCCCGGTGCGGATTGGCGATGTGGTGACCATCAGCAATCTGTCGGGACGGGTGACGCGGATTCGCATCCGTGCCACCACCATCACCGATTTTGATCGCAAAGAAATCATCGTCCCCAACAAGACCTTTATCACCACCCAATTGGTTAACTGGTCGCTCACCGACACTGTTACCCGTGTCACCATTAAGTTGGGGGTGGCCTATGGGTCAGATCTGGAGCTGGTGCGTAAATTGATGCGGCAAGCGGCGCTGGATAACCCCCGCGTGCTCCGCGAGCCCCCGCCGGAGGTATTTTTCCTCAATTTTGGGGAAAGCACCTTGGATCACGAACTGCGCATCCATGTGCGCGAGCTGGGCGACCGCACGCCGGTTATTGATGAAATCAACCGGCGCATTGAGCGCGAGTTCAGCCAGAACGGCATCAGCATTGCCTTCCGTCAGGTGGATATTTTGCTGAAGAACAGCCTTAATCAGTCGTTATTAGTCAGCCCCTCAGACAGCGCCCTTGCTGCGCCCTCAACGCCCTCTGTCGCTTCGCTGCGCAAGGATTGACGAAGCGCTCCACACAGGACAGGCTGATTAGGCCCGTCCTGTGTGGAGTGCTCCTGTGAATACACTGGCCCATCTGGTCTTCGACAATCGCTTTGCTCGACTGGGCGATGTGTTTTCCACGCCGATTCAGCCGCAACCCTTGGATGATCCGCAATTGGTGGTGGTCAGTCCGGCCGCCTTAGCGCTGCTTGATCTGTCCTCGGCGGATGCTCAGCACCCGGATTTTGTAGCGCTGTGTTCCGGGCATAAGCTCTGGCCGGGAGCCGAGCCTAGAGCCATGGTGTATTCCGGGCATCAGTTTGGCTTTTATAACCCACGCTTAGGCGATGGGCGCGGCTTGCTGCTGGGCGAAGTGATCAACGCGCGCGGCGAGTATTGGGACTTGCACCTGAAAGGCGCGGGCCTGACGCCTTACTCACGGATGGGCGATGGCCGCGCGGTACTGCGCTCCTCAATCCGCGAGTTTCTGGCCAGCGAACACCTACATGCGTTAGGCATTCCCAGCAGCCGCGCCCTGTGTGTTACCGATTCACGCACCCCGATTTGGCGTGAACAACAAGAGCCTGGTGCCATGCTGCTACGGCTAGCGCCCAGCCATGTGCGTTTTGGGCATTTCGAGTACTTCTATTACTCACAGCAACCTGAGGCCTTGGCCGAGCTGCTTCGGCATGTACTGGAGTGTCACTACCCCGAATGCCAAGAGCATCCCGAACCGGCCTTGGCGCTGTTTGAGGCTGTGCTTGAGCGCACGGCCCAACTGTTGGCGCGCTGGCAAGCCTATGGCTTTTGCCATGGCGTGATGAACACCGACAACATGTCCATACTGGGCATCACCTTTGATTTTGGGCCTTACGCCTTTCTTGATGACTTCGATGCAGGCTTTATCTGCAACCACTCCGACGACAGCGGGCGCTACTCCTTTGATAACCAAGTGCCCATGGCCCACTGGAATCTGTCCGCCTTAGCGCAAAGCCTGACGCCCTTTGTCAGCAAGGACGCCTTGCTCAAGGTGTTGGGCCGCTTCTTACCCTTATTTCGTCAGGAATGGTTAAGGCTGATGCGGGCGCGCTTGGGGCTTTTTCAGGCCCACGAAGATGACCGGGTGCTCATACAAAGGCTGTTGTCGCTCATGCAAGGCAGCGCGTTGGACTACAGCCAATTCTTCCGCCGCCTTGGTAACAGCAGCGCCCCGGATGCCATCAAGCATCTGCGAGAAGAGGTTGTCGATTTGCAAGGGTTCGATGATTGGGCCGCAGGCTACCTGCAGCGCACTGCCCAAGAAGGACTTGCACCTAGTGAGCGACAAATCCGCATGCATGCCGTTAATCCGAAATACATTTTGCGTAATTATCTCGCTCAGCAAGCCATTGAAGCCGCCGAGGGTGGTGACTACGCCCCGGTACGCCAATTACAGGCCGTCTTATCAAGACCTTTTGATGAGCAGCCGGGCCAAGAGCGCTACGCAGAGCGGCCACCAGAATGGGGAAAGCATTTGGCCATCAGTTGTTCATCCTAAGCGTGCAAAATCAGTTTAGACTCGTTCTGAATAGCCCCTGCATGCCGCTAAGCACGGGCGCTGTACTCTTTTTCGATAGGGGCTACAGAAATTGCTGCTGATGCCGATATACGAAGAACAAGCCCGCGTACCCTCCTCAAGGGACAACTGCCATGCACGTCGACACTCAGTCTTTAACCGCTGCCCAACGGCCTTTTATACAGGCCTTGAGTACTTGTTGCGCTAAGGCAGCAATGGCCTTTGGCAGCAGTTCTACAATGAATCAGATAAGCCTTTTAACCATCCGGCTACTTGATAGAGCTGAGAGCCTTCAGCACGCAGTTCTATCAAGTAGCTGTGGGCAACATCAAACCGACCTGCATGCGTTGACAGCCTCCGCGACTCCCTGCGAAGGACGTACCTGCGTGGTTCTAGGCAGTAGTGGTCAGGGTAAGGGTTAGCTATGAGGCTCATCCGAGACCGCCTTGTAGTGGACTTCAGTCCCTCCAACCTCTCCATTTCTTGAAGGATATTAAAAATGGCACTTACCTCCGCCTCTACAGCTGCTGAAGTTTCAGCAGCCTCTGTTTCAGAGCTCAACGCTTACCTAGCTAACCTGACTCAAGCGCAGATCGCGGGCTTGACCACGGCGCAGATTGCCAACCTAACAATCACTCCGCTGACAAGTACCCAATTTGGCTGGCTGACTACAGCCCAAGTTGCGGCACTGCCAGCTGCCCAGATCACTGCTACGCAAATTCCCGGATTGACCACGGCCAACGTCAGCGGCCTGACCAACGTCCAAATTGAGTTGCTAAGCGCTACTGTGGTGGCTGCCATTGAAACGGCCGATCTGGCTAAATTTACAACGGCCCAGATTAAGGCGCTCACTACACTCAACATCGCTGGCCTAAGCACAGCCCAAGTGGGGGCTTTGAGTTCGGCGCAGGTGGGGGCCATTGATACGGCCGATCTTGCAAAGCTCAGTGCTGCTCAGTTCCAAGCCTTGACATCAGCCAGTATCAAGGGCTTGACCACCGCCCAAATTGACTCACTTATAGCGGGTACTGCTACCTCAGCTAGTGCTGCTATTTCCGTGATCGACACGGCTGATATCGCCGGTCTAACCACCGCCCAGATTAAGGCGCTGAACGCCACCAATATTACCGGCCTGACCACCGGTCAAGTGGCTGCCCTAAGCTCTGCTCAGGTGGGGGCTATTGAGACTGCTGATCTAGTCAAGCTAACAGCAACAGGGGCCTCCAGCCTGATTGCGGCCTTGACCACCGCTAATATCAAGGGACTAACCAGTGAGCAAGTGGGCGCACTGACTTCCGGTGCTACTTCTAGCCAGGTTGCCATGATTGAAACGGCTGACTTGGCCGCCATTTCAACAGCTGCCATCAAAGGGTTGACGTCAACCCAAATCACCAGCTTGACTAGCGCACAGATTGCGGCGCTGACCAGTGCCCAAATTGCAGCCTTGGGCGCAGATGTTGTTGGAAATCTATCAACTACCGGCACCACCTCCAGTCAGGTTAGCGCTCTAACTACAGCTAACGTGCCGGGCTTGACGACAGCCCAGATTAACTCGCTGACCTCTAAGATGACTGCCACTGGTTCAGCAACGCTCTTAGAGACGGCTGATATTGCAGCTATGAATAGCGCCCAGATTGGGGCGATTCATACTAGCGCTATCAATAATATGACTGCTGCTCAGATTGCTGCAATTGAGACAGCGGATATTGCTGGCCTGACTACTGCCCAGATTGCAGCGCTAAGCACCGGTAACATTGTCGGGTTGACCACGGCGCAGATTGCAAAATTAAGCTCTGCCCAAGTGGATGCTATTGAGTCGGCTGATCTAGCCAAACTGACTTCGGCTCAGCTGCAAGCCCTCACAACAGGTAACATTGCGGGGTTGGATATTGCAAGCCTGTCTGCAACTGCTGCCGGCGGCAGTGCTTCCATTGCGACTATCGGCACGGAAGACATTGCTGGCCTGACAACCGCCCAGATTGTGGCGCTGACTGCAACTAATATCGCAGGGCTGACCACTGCCCAGATTGCTAAGCTTAGCTCTGTTCAGGTGGCCGCTATTGAAACAGTTGATCTGGCCAAGTTGAGCAGCGCTCAGTTGCAGGCTCTTACTAGCGATAGCATCAAAGGCTTGACCACAGCCCAAATTGCATCACTTGCGGCGGGCACTACTACATCAACTACTGCTGTTATTGCTGTGATCGATACAGCTGATATTGCTGGCCTGACAACCGCCCAGATTGCAGCGCTGACTGCAACTAATATCACAGGGCTGACCTCTGCCCAGATAGCAGCCCTAAGCTCCGCTCAGGTAGCTGCCATTGAAATAGCAGATTTGGCTGTGCTCACCACAACTGCTACTACAGGCCAAATCGCCAGCCTAACCACGGCCAATATAAAAGGGTTGACTACGGCGCAGATGGCGGCTTTGAGCGCTGCGCAAGTAAGTGCCATTGAAACCGCTGATCTGGCTGTGCTTTCCACTGCCCAGATCAAGGCTCTAGCCTTGACTAATATTACCGGCCTGACTACTGGTCAAATGGCTGCTTTGAGTTCTGCGCAGGTGGCAGCTATTGAAACAGCCGACTTTGCCAAGCTGACTCAAACTCAGCTGCAGGCGCTGACGTCAACCAATATTCAAGGCATCAGTACTGCTCAGATTAGTGTTCTTGCTGCGACAGCGGCTAATACTGGTTCGCCCTCCATTGCTGGTATTGAGAGTACCGACATCCCCGGTCTAACCACTGCCCAAATCAAGGCTCTTACTAGCGACAATATCAAAGGCTTAACCACAGCCCAAGTATCTCAGCTGACTTCCACTCAGGTAGCAGCCATCGAAACTGCGGATCTACTACAGCTCGGTACTGGGGCTGTTAGTGCAGCCAATGGTCAAATTGCTAACCTGACTACGTTGAGCATCAAGGGGCTAACCACAGCGCAAATGGCTGCTTTGAGCAATGCACAGGTTGCTGCTATTGAGGCGGTGGACTTAGCTGTGCTGTCTTCTACTCAGATTAAAGGCTTGACCTCTAGCAACATTAGCGCATTGACAGCAACACAGTTAACCGCCCTGACCACCGCTCAAGTGGCTGCGATTGATACCGCTGATATTGGTGGTTTGACGGCAGCACAACTGGGTTCGCTGAGTGTGAGCCAGCTCAAAGCGCTGACCACCGCTCAAATGGGGTCTTTGACTTCTACTCAAGTGGGCGCGCTGACATCGGATAGCACCGAAGTTGCGGCCCTCAGTACTGCCCAAATTAAGGCTTTGACTGCGGCGAATATCACGGGATTGAGTTCGACCCAGGTTGGTCAGCTCAGCTCTGCACAAGTGGCAGCCATTGAAACGGCTGATTTGGTGAAGTTAAGTCTGAGCACATCTGGCCAGATAGCTGCTTTGACAGCGGACAATGTAAAGGGGCTGACGACTGCTCAGGTCACTGCTTTGACCTCAGCCCAAATAGCAGCCATCGAGGTTACTGACTTCCAAGCACTGAATTCTGTCCAACTCAAAGCCCTGACAACGGCCAACGCTGTAGGTTTAACGGTTGGTCAATTGGCGGCAATAAGCAGCACTCAGATCGCAGGCATGGAATCAGCCGACCTGAAGGTGTTGACGTCTACACAGGTAGCCGCCATTCCAGCGGCCGTTTTGGCTACCTTGACCTCCAGTCAAATGGCGGCTTTGGGAACAGCTAACTTAACTGATTTGTCCAAGCTGACATCCGCTCAAGTGGCGGGCATTGCTACAGCCCAAGTAGCAGCACTGAGTACTGCTGCTATTGATACCTTGACCACAGCTAATGTTATCGGCCTAACCACGGCTCAGATGGCAGTTTTGTCGAGCGATCAGATTAAAGCTCTCAGCAGTGATGTTACGGCACTCACTACTGCACAGATCAAGGCGCTGACTGCTGCGAATATCGCGGGCTTGACTACTGAGCAGATTGTAAGCTTGAGTAGCAGCCAAGTAGGTGCTATCGAAACAGCTGATTTGGTTAAGCTATCAACAACTGATGCAGGCCAGCTAGATGCACTGACCACAGCTAACGTCAAAGGTTTAACCAGTGCCCAGATTGCTAGCCTGACTACAGCTCAGATCAGCGCATTGGATACCGATCTGATTGAAGCCATGACCAAAACCCAGATTGCAGCCATTGAAACAGCTGATTTGGTTAAATTGTCAACGGCTGCTTCTGGACAAATTGAGGCTTTGACCTCTGCCAATATCAGTGGCCTGACTACAGCACAAATTGCTGCACTGACTATTGATCAAGTCAAGGCTATTGGCACTGATGACATTACTGGGTTGACTACGGCTCAAATTAAAGCCCTAAGCCTTACCCAAGTGTCAAATTTAACCACGGATCAAGTAAAAGCCTTGAGTAGTGCTCAGGTGGCTGCTTTTGAAACAGCTGACATAGCCAAGCTGACAGTAGCTCAGTTGGATGCGCTGAGCGGTGGTACTAGTGGTGGTTTAGCAGGTTTGACCACCGCCCAAATTACGGCGCTGACCAGTGCACAAATTATGGGGCTGTCATCTTCTCAGATTGAGGCGCTGACCAGTACACAGGTCGGAGGTATTGAGCTGGCCGATTTGGCTAAGCTGACAGCTGGGGCAGAGGAGCTAGGAGCTCTGACCTCAGTAAATATTAAAGGCCTGACCACCGCTCAGATTACGGCGTTGACATCGCTTCAGGTCAGTCATTTTGCTTCGGATGCCGTTTCAGCACTCACCACTGCCCAAATCAAAGCCCTGACAGCTGCCAATATTGTGGGGCTGACATCAGACCAAATTAAGAGCCTGAGCAGTACACAAATCGCCGCTATTGAAACCGCCGATATCAGCAAGTTGACAACAACGGGGGTTGATCAGATTGCTGCCCTGACCACTGATAACATCAAGGGTTTGAGCAGTGCTCAAATGGCAGTCATGACTTCAGCCCAAATTGCAGCCATTGAGGCCGAGGACTTTGCGGAAATAACGGCTGCTGCCATCAAAGGCCTAACGGCCACCAATGTTAAGGCCATTGATTTTGCACTACTGAGCAGCAGCCAACTGGCAGCTCTTCAGACTGCAACCGTATCGGCTTGGGTTGCTTCTACGCAAATCGATGCCTTGACAACGGATAACATTGCTGGCTTGACTACGGCTCAGATAGGTGCGCTCGGTTCTGCACAAATCAGCGCGCTTGGTTCTACTGACACAGCCGTACTGAGCGAGTTGACTACTGCGCAGGTTAAAGCCCTAACCACGGCTAACATCCTAGGCTTGACTGAGGATCAAATAGGCGCCTTTAGTCCAGCCCAGATTGCAGCAATTGAAACAGTCGACATTGTTAAGTTGACTGCAACACAAATAGGCTACATCACTGTAGATAACATCACAGGACTGACCGCCACCCAACTATCAGCGCTGACAGATACCCAAGTGGCGGCGATTAGTTCGGATGCCATAAGTGTACTGTCTGCGACCCAGATTAAGGGCTTTAGCACGGCTAACATTGATGCTTTGATTGAAGACCAGTTCAAAGCAATGACTGTTACTCAGATTGCAGCAATTGAAACGGCTGATATAGTCAAATTGACGGTGGACCAGATTGGTTTCTTGAATACAGACCAACTTTCCTCTCTGACTACCGCTCAGGTTAGTGCCCTGACAACAGGCCAAATTGCTGCCATCAGTAGCACCGACATTGTTAGCCTTACCCCTAGCCAGATTAAGGCTCTGACAACAGCCAATATTCTGGGGCTGACAGAGGATCAGGTTGGCTCGTTGTCAGTTGATCAGATTGCTGCCATCGAAACTGCCGACTTGCGTGTGCTCACCACAGCACAGCTGGACGGAATTACCTTTGAGCAACTAGATGCTCTGAGTGCGGTACAGCTCAGTGCCTTGACAGAAACACAGGTGAAGAGCCTTGATGCCACACAGGTTGCCAGCAGTAGCACACTGATTGATTTAACAGGTGTGACCAACGCAAACCTGGATAACTGGTTGGATACCATTGACACTAACTACATTGCTTGACTTGGAGCCAGCGTTCTCAAGCTCTAAACAAGTAAAACTCTAGAAGCAAAACAGGGTGCCTTATGGGCACCTTGTTTTTATTGGGTGTTTGTTATGCTAACGTCAGTTAAAGCGCTTTCTCTGGTTGATGTAATCAACAGCTCCTCAGAGCTTTTGGGGCAAAATAAAAAACAAGAAGCTATAGATTTGTATGAGCGTTGGATATCAGCAAATCCTGCATTTCCTATGCTTTATATGGCACTCTTTAATTTGGGTGTTATTTATAGTGACTCCGGTAGTTTCGAGCTGGCCGAAAGTAAATACCGTGAAGCTATAAAAAGAAATTCCCGGTTTTATTCAGCCTATTTCAATTTAGGCAATGTGCTGGAGCGTCAAAATCGCCCAGAGGAAGCCTTAATTGCTTGGGGTAATATTGTTTCTAAGCTAAGTAATCAAGTGTTCGGTGAAGAAAAGAATATTCTTCTACTGGCTCTTAATACTAGTGGTCGGCTATTAGAGTCACTGCGGCGCTATCCTGAAGCGGAGCTGATGCTAGAGCGAAGCTTACAGTTAGACCCTGACCAATCAAAAGTTATTCATCACTTTGTTAACTTACGGCAGCGGCAATGTAAATGGCCAGTTTTAGATGCACTGCCGGGTGTTTCTTCAGAGCAGTTATTCAATGCTGCCTCGGCTTTATCAACCTTAGATTTAACAGATGATCCAGTCGCTCAGCTGGCAGCCGCAAAGCGCTATATGTCCGATATGCCGGACAACCTAGAGCAGATCTGCAAGCCGTCGGATAGGTATAATCACGAAAAACTAAGGATTGGTTACCTTTCTTCAGACTTTTCACTCCATCCTGTCTCTATGTTAATGGTGGAAGTCTTTGAGCTTCACGATAGAAGTAAGTTTGAGGTATATGGCTTTTGCTGGAGTCCCAATGATGGTTCGCCCTTACGGCAGCGTGTCATTAGCGCCTTTGATCATTATGTGCCTATTAAAGAAGTTTCTGATGAGGAAGCCGCCAAGCTTATTAGAGAGTATGAAATTGATATATTAGTCGACCTACAGGGATTGACAGCGGGTGCCCGTGCATTAATTTTGGCCCGACGACCTGCACCTATACAGGTATCCTATCTTGGATTTCCTGGGCCGAGTGGTATGTCATTTATTGATTATGTTATTTGCGATCGCTATATATTTAAAGAGGAGTATTCAGATTGCTATACAGAGAAGCCGCTGTACATGCCAGAGGTTTTTCAAGTTTGTGATACCAAGCGCCAAGTCGGCATAACCCTATCTAGAAAAGAATATGGGCTGCCAGAAAACGCTTTTGTATTTTGTGCTTTTAATAACAATCACAAATATACACCGGAGTTATTCTCAGTATGGCTAAATATATTAAAGGCCGTACCGGATAGTGTAATATGGCTGCTGGCTGATCATCCTTCTGTGGAAAAGGGTTTAAAGTTACTCTGCCAAAAAGTCGGTGTCTCAAGCGATCGATTGATATTTGCTCCTCGTGTTTTTCCCTCGGAATATCTTGCTCGTTATCGGACTGCTGATCTGTTCTTAGACTGCTTCCCCTTTAACGGTGGAACAACGGTCAATGACGCTTTATGGATGGGGCTGCCGGTTGTGACCTATTCAGGTCGATCTTTTGCATCGCGTATGGCAGGCAGTTTGCTTAAAAGCTTAGGCCTTGATGACCTTATCAAGACAAGCCTAAGAGATTATGAGGGTATCGCTATAGAGCTTGCCTCTAATGAAGAGTATCTAGCGGAAATTAAGATGCAGCTGGAAAACTCTAAAAAAGATGCAAAGCTCTTTAATAGCCCTTATCAGGTGACTGAAATAGAAAAGCTTTTTTTAGATATTTCTGGCTATGCTGTAAAAAGTACGGCACAGCTAAAATTAGAAAATGCAGGGGAAAATATCTTGGAAACCCAACAAAGCAAGAAAAAGTTTCTCCATGTCGGATGCGGCATGCTTCGAAAAGAATCAACAACTCTTGGATTCAAGACGGGCGACTGGGATGAAATAAGATTAGATATCAATGAGGCAGTTTCTCCTGATATCGTTGGCACCATGACAGATATGTCTAGAGTGGCTGATTCATCCATGGATGCTATATTTTCTAGCCATAATATTGAGCATCTTTTTCCCCACGAAGTGCCTATAGCGCTTAAAGAGTTTATGCGAGTGCTAAAGTCGGATGGGTTTTTAGTGATCACATGCCCCGACTTAAAGTCAGTTTGTGCCTTAGTAGCGGAAGATAAGCTTACTGATCCTGCTTATCAATCTTCAAGTGGCCCTATTGCTCCTATCGATATCCTGTATGGCCATAGAGAAGCGATAGCAAGAGGCAATCACTATATGGCACATAAATGTGGCTTTACAGAAAAAGTGCTAACTGAAGCCTTTCAGGCGGCAGGTTTTTCCATGGCTTTAACTATAGCGCGCCCCGAAGCATTTGCTCTATGGGCAATAGCCAGTAAAAACCCTCGTAAAGAGGATGAGATGAGAGCATTAGCAGCGATGCACTTTCTAAAATAAAAAATAAGTAAAGACAGTAGTGAGCCTTTTATAGTGGCTTGCTACTGTCAGTTCTTCAGTTCTTCAGTTCTTCAGTTCTTCAGTTCTTCAGTTCTCTGACAATTTTACCTCCCTGTCCGCTTTAATCCCTAAAAGCATATCTACCTTATAAAAGGTTCTTAGACTCTGCTTAAAGGCAGTCGTATGCTTTTTAGTCTCTAAAGGCATATCTTTATGCCTATTTCCTGATCACTTTTTCTTATAAGAACGGAGCCTACATGCTTCCTGAGCCGTTTTCGCTATGGTTCGTCGCCGCCCTATTGGTTTGGGTGCTATACGCCTTTGTGCGCGAAAAATGGAGCCCCGATGTGGTCGTGGGCATCGCGGTAGCGGCTTTGTTGGTTGTGAGGCTCTTGGAGCCTAAAGAAGTGCTCGGTGTGCTCTCCAACTCTGCGCCAGTGACCATTGCCTGCATGTTTGTGCTTTCGGCGGCATTGGAGCGCACCGGCTGTATTGATGCCTTGGGTAATTGGCTGGGCGATTTGGTGGGCGGCGATCCTCTTAAGGTGCTGGCCGGAATAGTGTTGACCGCTATGAGTGTCTCAGCCTTCCTCAACAACACCCCGGTAGTGGCGATCCTCACCCCGGTGGCCATTGCTTTGGCACAGCGTGCCAGCAGTTCCCCATCCAAGTTTTTGATTCCGCTGTCTTATGCCACGGTGCTGGGCGGCATGCTCAGTATGATTGGTACCTCCACCAATATTCTGGTGGATGGCGTGGCGCGTAAGGCCGGTTTAGAACCCTTCGGTATGTTTGAAATCACCCCGGCGGCCTTGGTGTTTTGCGCGGTGGGCTTTGTCTATCTGATGCTGTTTAGTCAGCGCCTGTTGCCTGATCGTGAAACCCTGTCTCGGCAATTGCGGCCTAATCTGGATCGCACCTTTATGTCGGAGCTGCTGGTGCCCCACGATTCGCCGATAATCGGCAAGACGCTGGCCGAGGCCAATTTCAACGGCGGTAGCGCTTTGCAGGTGCTGAAAATCTCCCGCAATGACGAGGTGCTGAAGTCGCCCGCCTGTGACACGGCGCTGATGGCCGGTGATTTGCTGCTGATCCATGGCCAAGTGAAGGACGTGGTGGAGCTGCGTGGCAGCGGTCATCTGACCCTTAATCGCGCGGAAGCCTTCGAGACGGTCAGCAGCCGTGACGTTATCCTTGCTGAAGCCATCGTTGGGCGAAATTCGCGCTACAGCCATCGCCCTATGCGTGACCTTGACCTCATCGCCCGCTACGGTATTTCGGTGGTGGCGGTGCATCGGCAGGATGAAAACATCTCCGGCAACCTTGATGACTTTCAGTTGCAGTTTGGTGATGTGATGCTGGTGGAAGGTACGCCTGCGCAGATCAAACGCTTCGCCGATAACGGTGAGCTGATCAGCCTGAATAAGGTGCAGGAGCGGGCCTTTCGCCGCGATAAAGCGCCGATTGCCATCATTGCTACCTTGGCGGTGGTGTTGCTCTCGGCATTTGAAGTGATGCCCATTGAAGGCTTGGCGATTATTGCTGGCGCAGTGGTGTTAGCCACGCGCTGCATGGATGTGGACGACGCTTATAAAGCTGTGGATTGGAAGGTGCTCAGCCTGATTTTTGGCATGCTGGCCATCAGCATTGCCATGGATAAGGTTGGCTTAGTGCAATTGGTGGTTGATCAGACCATGGGCATACTGCCGGCTTCCAATCCCTTAGTGATTTTGGGCTTTATCTACCTGCTGACCACGCTGCTGACCGAGATTTTGTCCAATAACGCCGTGGCTGTGTTGGTCACGCCGATTGCCATTGGCGTGGCGCAGCATTTGGGCTTAGATCCACGCGCCTTTGTGGTGGCGGTGATGTTTGCCGCTAGCGTGAGTTTTGCCACGCCCATCGGCTACCAAACCAACACCTTTGTGTATAACGCCGGGGGCTATCGCTTCATGGACTTTGTGCGCATCGGCTTGCCGCTCAATGTGCTGATGATGGTAGTGGCTATGCTGGTGATTCCGCTGATTTGGCCACTGCATGCACTGGCACTGGCGAAATAACCGGATAGCGGGAGGCTACCCGGTTGAAGGCTTAGCCTTCCGCGTGTCCTAGATCCCGCGCGAGCTGGTCGATTTGCTCCAAGCGTTCGCTCTGATCAAGGCGCGCGTTTGGATTAAGGGACGACCACTCAGGCCGCGCCCGGGCACGACTCAGGGCGTTGGGCAATTTACCTTCACGCCAAGTTTTATCCTGCGGGTCTTCTAGTTGGATGGCCTGCTGTGCCGCGTGTCCTCGGTTGGCCAGCGCATTGAGCAGTTGGCGTTGGCGCAGGGCCAGCAGACGCAGCACGCTGTCATCAATGCTCAGTTCGCGTTGACCTCTGATACGCCCCAACAGCCGATTGCCATAGTGACGAGCGGTCTGTGCGCCACCCCCGGCCAAGGCACCTAGCAAGGCCGCTGTACCCAAGGTAATGCCACCGACCAGTAGATCAACGCCTGCCCCAGCGGCTGCACCGGCGGCCATGCCGCCACCCACGCGAATGCCGACTTGCTTGAGGGTTTCTGGGTTGAACAGGTCTTCATTCCAGCGCCCATCCAGCAGGGGCAGTTCGGCAGCGCTGGCATCTTGCAGGCGGAAGGCATAGAGGCGCAGCAAGGCTTCTACACAGCGCTGTTCGCGGGCGCGGGCGGCATTGTGCAACTCCTGAATGGCGGCGGCTTCCAAGCCCTCCTGCAAGCCAACGCTACGCCGACAGGCCGCTACGTCGATGAGGAGTTCGGCAATCAGACGTGCCCCTGTTTGCCGTCGGGAATGGGCCTGTATTTCGTGATCGGCAATTAAGCGCTCAAGGTTGGGACGCGCGCGCTCCAGCAGCAGCGCCAAGCTTTCGTAGAGGCGACGTTCGCCATCTTGCGGCGGAGCCACGGTATCAAAGCGCACTGAGGCGTGCAGACCGAGACGGGCTAAGGCATCGCGCCATTCGGTTTCGCGGGTGACGGGGTTGCTGACGAAGTTCAGCACCGGCAACAGCGGTTTGCCGCAACTGGCCAGCACTGAGAGTTCATCGCGGTATTTAGCTAACACCGGCTCGCGGGCGTCGATGATGTACAGCCCGGCATCTGAGGCCAGCAATTGGCGCAGCACCTTAGCTTCTTGTTCAAAGCGGTGCCGGGCTTCACGGGTTTGCAGGAAGCGCTCTAAGCGGGCAGGCCCGTCAATGCGTTCATCGGGACGTTCTAGGCTTTCTAGGTAGTCCAGCAGGGCAATGGCATCTTCTAAGCCGGGGGTGTCATAGAGTTCGAGCAGCGGTTTGCCATCCACCGAGAGGCGTGCGCCCTCAACGTGACGGGTGGTGCTGGGCCGGTGCGAAACCTCGCCAAAGCCTTGATCGCGGGTCAGGGTGCGTAGCAGTGAGGTTTTTCCGACGTTGGTGTGTCCCACCACGGCAAGCTTAATCATGTCCAGTCTCCAGCCAGTTCAGCGGGCTAGTGCTGGCGTAAGGGATGCCTAGTAGGTTGAGGGCTTCGTGCCAATCGGCTACGCGCTCGTCATTTAGCAGTTCACCGGGCGGTGCGGGCAGCAGCCAAATACGCGTCTCAGCGGCGCAGTGTGACAGTTCGCTGATCAGTGACAGGGTGCCGCGATCGGGCGAGCGCCGTGGGTCGCAGGCCACCACTAGGCGTTCGGGTGGCTGTTGGGTCAGGCTTTCCAGCAGGCGTTTGCGTTGGGCGCGGTCGTCGAGGATTCCGGCATCGGCAATGCTATCTGGCAAAGCGGGGGGCCAAGGCTGGCGGTCGTCTAATTCGATAGCTACCAGCACTGCGCCCGCACCACTTACCGGGCGGCCTTCTGCACCGGGCATAGGCAGTCGGTCTGGGGCGGGGTCATTGACGCCTAAGCGTTCGCTGGGCGGTTGTAGGCGCTCTTGCAGCAGGCGATAGGCCGGTTGGCGCAGATCAAGCTGCATACGCGCTTGGCCATACCACCAGCGTCCATAGCAGATAAGACAGAGCGCTAGGCGCGGTAACAGGCCATATACCAGCAGCACGCCGGTCAGCCAATTGGCCCAAACTTGGCGCGCATCCTCCAGATTGCTATCAAGGATACCGCTGAGGCGAATTTGCTCAAGGCTGGGCACATGAAAGCCCAGTAGGCTGGGCAGTGCGCCCAAGGCTTCGGTGAGAAACACGAAGCTGTCTTCATTGAGGATAGTGGTTTCCCAAACGAAGCCATAGCGCCGGGTAGCCATCAAAATCAGCAGGGTGAGCAGAGCACCGAGCATGGCCAGCAGCCACAGGCCATGGGCTCCAATGCCCAATAGCCAGCGGGTCAGTTGGTGTTGACGCGTCAGGGCCAGCAGCCCGTGTACCAGTGAGGCCGCGCGCTCATCGCGGGCTAGCTTTTCGCCCAGCCATAGCCAAAAACGCCCCAGTAAGCCCCCTGTACCTGAGGCACGCCCCGCCATGAAAAACCCTAGCACCCACATGGCCAGCGTCAGCAGGTTGAGGCCCAATAAACTGCCCAGCGCCCAAAATACGTTGACCGGTTGATGGCCATCGCCCAGCGCTGTAAAGGCCAGTCCGGCTCCTGTGGAAACGGCCAGTATCATCAACAGAAAACCTGCCAGACGGGTGCTTTGTCGCCAGTGTTGGAAGGCTTCCAGTAAGCCATCGCGGCGGGCTAACCAGAGCGCGCGCTGTTGGAGCATGCTGGATAAGTCACCTCCTGACTGACGGGCTTGGCGATTGGCTTCGCTGTCCTCCAGCGGCCCTGCATAGTCTTCGCGCAGGCGTATGGTTTCAGTCACCCAGAGGCGGTCGAGTTTGTTCAATGAGGGTAGGGAGTGGGGTGTCACGCGGCTTCTCGATAGCAGTTGCAGGGTTGAGGGTCAGCACTCGGGTTTGGGGCGCAAGGCCCGTCGCGCGATAAAGCCAGCCCATGGGGACAGGCTATTTCCTATCAGCAGCGCAGCCTTGGGACAATAATAGATGAGCGGTTCTAAACGCTATCATGGAAAATACAGCTTTCTGGCCATGTTATGCTTTTCATCATGAATATGCCCCGCCTTCCCATTGCTCTGATTGTCGCCGTTGCTGAAAACGGTGTCATCGGTATCGACAATCGCTTGCCTTGGCACCTGCCCGCTGACCTTCAATACTTTAAGTCGCGAACGCTTGGCAAGCCCATCATCATGGGCCGCAAGACGTGGGATTCGCTGGGGCGTCCGCTGCCTGGCCGTTTGAATCTAGTCATCACCCGGCAGTCAGACTGGCAGGCCACAGGTGCTGAGGCGTTGGGCAATCTACCAGATGCTTTGCAGCGTGGGCAGCAGTGGGCGCAGGCGCAGGGAGCGACGGAGGTCATGGTAATCGGCGGGGCGCAGCTGTTTGCTGAGGCGTTGCCTTATGTGCAGCGCCTGTACCTGACGCGGGTGGCCTTACAGCCTGAAGGGGATGTGTTCTTTCCCCCTTGGCAGGATGAGCGCTGGCAGCGTAGTTCCTATGAGGCTCACCCGGCAGCAGAGGGGCGTCCGGCCTATGCCTATGAGGTCTGGGATAGGCGGGAGTAGAGGTGTAGGACGTTACGCCCTGCCTTCTTAGCGGCATATAGGGCTTCGTCTGCGCAGTTGAGGGCGCTCTCTAAAGGCTCGCCGGGGTCGGTTAGGTGAGCGCCGATGCTCACGGTAAGGCGTTTTTCATACTCACTGGCTTGCTCCACTAGGCTACGAATGCGCTCGCCGATGTTGTGTAGGGCTTGCTCGTTGCTGGGGGATAGCAGCACTAGAAATTCATCGCCGCCCCAGCGTGAGGCATGGTCGTAACTGCGTAGGCATTGGCGTAATACCTTGGCCACGGTTTGTAAGGCCTCATCGCCCTTGAGATGGCCAAGGGTGTCGTTGACTTCTTTGAAGTGGTCTACATCAATCCACAAAATTGCCAGTGAATAGCCGTGGCGTCTGGCGCGTTCTAGCTCGCTATCTAGGCGCTCGGTCATGCCGCGTCGGTTGAGCAGATCGGTTAGAGGGTCAATTCGTACCAAGCGCTCCAAGGCTTCGGTGCGCTGGTGTAGGCGCTCCTCAAACTGATGGGCGTTGTCGTGGATCACGGCGGCAATGGAGGCAAACTGTTGAAGTAGGCTACCTACTTCGCCTTCTCCTGAGGGCAGCGGCTGCTGTTCACCTAGGGGTTTACCGGCGCGCACGTCAGCCATGGCCCGCTCCAAAGCGGCCAGCGGGTTGAGCAGTAGGTGGCAGAGTACGGCATGCAGCAGTAGCAGTACGACCAACAGCACCAGAAAGAACACCACCACCACCGGAATCAGTCGGCTTAGGGGTAAAAGGCTATCCAGATCCAATAAGCTAAGCTGATGCCAGCCCAGAGCCGGTAGGTAGGTAACGGCTACGAGATAACGCCGTCCGCCTAGGCTGATCATATCGTTGAGGGTCTGGGGTTGATTGCTAGGACGGCTTTCTAATTGCTGCTGTAGGGCGCGAATGCGTTGGCGGTCCACGGGTTTATCGACCAACTGCCCTAAATACTTCGGTTGCAGGGTGGAGAATGGCGCGGTTTGTTCCAGTCGGCCTGAAACACGGTAGAGCTGGATGCTGTCTAAGGGATCTACCAGCAAGGTTGTCATGCCGGGTTGATCTGCGCTCATGGCTTCTGGCAGCAGTGTTTCTAGGGGGGTTCCAATGCTGAGCGCGCCAATGGGCTGTCCTGCTCTTGTCAGTAATGCACTGACCCAGAGTCGCACTCCTCCATTTACATCATCACGGAGTAGGTTAGTTGGATGCCTTTTGGGGTCACTGCTTGCTGACGAAGACTGGCATCTAAGGGGTGTTTAGGATCAAACGGGCGGCTTTGCGGTAGCCCATTGTTTGGGCCGTCAGCGTCTTGGTAATAGCAAGGCTCAGCATTTAGCAGCAGTACGCGATAGCTCTGCGCGTGGGCATCGTAGCCGGAATGCCTCATGCCCTCTAGCAGTGCTGCTCGGTACTCTGGGTTATCCAGATGAGTGGCCCATTCTTCAGGCAGCAGACCGCCAGCTAGCTGTTGCGCTAAGGCGATTTCGCGCTCTAGAGCCTGAGCCAGTCGTGTTATGTCGTGGCGAACTTGGGCGTCAACCAGATGTTCGCCCCATTGTTCGATGATGCCAGCCGTTACGCGTTGCAAGGTAGCCCAAGCCGCGAGAGAGGCAAGTACCACTAGCAGACAGGCAACGATTAGCAGCCGTTTTTTCAGGGACAAGGGGAATTCCCTTTAATTATTGGCATCACAGCATAGGGATAATGACTTTAGCCGAGACTAGATGGCAATTAGCTTTCAGCCATGAACACCCATACTTTTAGGCTAATTCAGACCAATGGTAGGTAAACGGGCCCAAACCTTGCGCTTTGGCCCGTTTGCCACGGCTTCTTAGCCCTCTAGCAAGGCTTTGTTACGGACTGCGCCCTTGTCAGCGCTAGTGGCCAGCAGGGCATAGGCTTTTAGAGCGCTGGTGACTTTACGCGCGCGCGGTTGGGCGGGTTTCCAGCCTTGGGCATCCTGAACGGCCCGACGAGCGGTCAGCACTTCTTCTGTGACCAACAGGTTGATACTGCGCTTAGGGATGTCGATGAGGATTTTGTCGCCCTCTTGCACCAAACCAATGGCTCCACCTGCTGCCGCTTCCGGCGAGGCGTGGCCGATGGACAGACCCGAAGTACCGCCGGAGAAGCGGCCATCGGTGAGCAGGGCGCATTGCTTGCCCAGACCTTTGGACTTCAGGTAGCTGGTGGGGTAGAGCATCTCCTGCATACCGGGGCCGCCTTTGGGGCCTTCGTAGCGGATGATCACCACGTCCCCGGCTTTGACTTCATCGGCCAGAATGCCCTTTACCGCCGCTTCTTGGCTTTCAAAGACTTTGGCGCTGCCTTCAAAGACCAGAATGGATTCGTCCACCCCGGCGGTTTTCACCACGCAGCCATCCAAGGCGATATTGCCGTACAGCACCGCTAAGCCGCCTTCCTTGGAGAAGGCGTGTTCGAGGTTACGGATGCAGCCCTCGGCGCGGTCGAGGTCGAGGCTATCCCAGCGTTCGCTTTGGCTAAAGGCTTCTTGAGTGGGGATACCGGCGGGGCCTGCTTTGAAGAAGTGGTGTACGGCAGGATCTTGGTTGCTGATCACATCCCACTTGGCCAAGGCTTCCGCGAGGGTTGCGCTGTGTACGGTGGGCAGTTCGGTATGCAGCAGCTTAGCCCGCGCCAGTTCGGCCAGAATGCCGATGATGCCGCCAGCGCGGTGCACGTCTTCAATGTGGTACTTAGGCGTGTTGGGCGCGACCTTGCACAGTTGCGGCACTTTGCGTGACAGGGCGTCAATGGCGCGCAGATCGAAGTCCACTTCCGCCTCTTGAGCGGCGGCCAGCAGGTGCAAAATGGTGTTGGTGGAGCCGCCCATGGCGATGTCCAGCGTCATAGCGTTCTCGAAAGCCTTGTGCGAGGCGATGGAGCGCGGCAGAACGGATTCGTCGCCTTCCTGATAGTAGCGGCGGCACAGCTCAACAATGGTACGACCGGCTTCAAGGAACAGCTCTTTGCGGTCGGCGTGGGTAGCCACCACCGTACCGTTGCCGGGCAGGGACAGGCCCAAGGCTTCGGTCAGGCAGTTCATGGAGTTGGCGGTGAACATGCCGGAGCAGGAACCGCAGGTGGGACAGGCGCTGCGCTCGTATTCGGCGACCTTTTCATCGGAAGCGCTGCTGTCAGCGGCGATGACCATGGCATCCACCAGATCCAAACCGTGGGCGGAGAGCTTGGTTTTGCCCGCTTCCATCGGCCCACCGGAGACAAAGACCACCGGAATGTTCAGGCGCAGCGAGGCCATCAACATGCCGGGGGTGATCTTGTCGCAGTTGGAGATGCAGACAATGGCATCCGCGCAGTGGGCGTTGACCATGTACTCCACTGAGTCGGCGATGATTTCCCGCGAGGGCAGGGAGTAGAGCATGCCGTCGTGGCCCATGGCGATGCCATCATCCACGGCAATGGTGTTGAATTCCTTGGCTACGCCGCCGGCCTTTTCGATCTCGCGGGCCACCAGTTGTCCCAGATCCTTCAGGTGTACATGGCCGGGTACGAATTGGGTAAAGGAGTTGGCAATGGCGATGATGGGCTTTTTGAAATCCTCATCCTTCATGCCGGTGGCACGCCATAGGGAACGCGCACCGGCCATGTTGCGGCCATGGGTGGAGGTTTTCGAGCGATAATCGGGCATAGAGGTGTTCCTGCGGCTAATCAGGTAGGGGTAGGCATAGGGTGAGTGCGCGCCCGCCGGATGTAAATGCTATCCGGCTGCCCTCTGGGTGGCGTGGCCATCGCAACGCTAGCTGTGCCTAGGGGCAGGCAACAGGGGCGTAAATTCTACGCCCCCGTCTGAGGCTTGCCAAACAGGCTGATGTAGCGGGTTTTTGCTAGTCTTCTACGGTCACCCAAGCGTGATGGGTGCCTTCGGAATCACCTAGGCGGCCCATTTCCACGCGATTGCGCCCAGAGCGCTTAGCGCGGTAGAGGGCGCGGTCAGCTTGCTCGAACACCTGTTCAGCATTGATGCCGGGACTGAAGGCTGCCAGCCCGGCGGATACGGTGATTTTCAGGTGCTCACCCTTGAAGTGGAAAGGGCAGTCTTCAATGCTGGTACGCAGTTGATCCAGCACTTCAATGCCCAAGGCCGGTGAGGTGGAAGGCAGGATCAGAACGAATTCTTCGCCACCGTAACGGGCCAGAAAGTCGGTGCTGCGTACCCGCTCTTGCCAGCGTCCGGCGAGGATTTTCAGCACGCGATCACCGGCCAGATGGCCATAGCTGTCGTTGATGCGCTTGAAGTGGTCAACGTCCATGATGGCCAGCAGTAAGTCGTCACCTTGGCGCTGCCAATGGGCGATTTCTTGCTCTAGGCGCTCGTTCAAGGCGGCGCGGTTGGGTAGGCCGGTCAGGGTGTCAAACAGGGCTTTGCGTTGCTGTTCCTCAAGGTGGCTGCGCAGTTCAACGGCGGTCGATTCCATGCCGGTTAGGCGTTCGCCTAGCTGTTGTAGGGATTCGCCAAGCTGCTTTTCATTCTCCTGACATTGACGTTGGTAGCTGTCGATGGCGCGCAGTAGGTTATCTAGCCGTTCTTCCACCACCTGTTTGAGGGTGCTCAGATCTGTGGCTTGGCCGACGCTGTCTTGCAGGTTTTCGACTTGCTCGCGTAGGGAGGAGTCAAAGGCTTGGGCTGTTTGATTTTGCTGGGAGCGGTCGGATTGCACCTTAATGAGGGTGTCTTGCATCACTGCTAGACGTTCATTCAGTTGCTGGAGGTAATCTTCAAATTGATGGTTGAACAGTGGCAACAAGCGCAGCAGGGCGGCGAGATCATCTAACACTGGTATCAGTTCGTACCAGTTCAGGCCGTTTTTGATGCGGCGGCGCAGGGAGTTGACCTGTGATTGCCATTGCTCGGGCAGGTACAGGTCTTCCAACAGACTGAGCAGGATAAGTTCGATGCGCTCGGCTACGGTGCTGTACGGCGGTGGCTCAGCGGGGAACGGGTTGTCGGCCTCCAGTGGCTCTAGCAGGGCCTCGGCTAAGGCTGCTGAGCTGGGTGACGCTGGGTTGGCGTTCCCCAAGGGCAAGCTAGGTGCTGGAGCAGTCGCTAAGGCAGCAGGTGCAGCTAAGGGCCGCGCACTGGCAGTGGCCGGAGCTGTGGCGGTCTCTAATGCCGCTGTGGCTTCATTGGCTGGCGCTGGTGGAGCATCGCTGGCGGGTGGTGCGGCAGTATCGGGCTCGTCATCTTCCTCATCGTCGTCCGGCTCATGTGCGGGGGCGACAGGCAGGACGGGTGCTGCTTCCTGCACGGCGGGGACAGGCTGTTGTCCGAACAGTCGTTGCAGAAAGCCCGGACGCGGTGCTGTTTCCGGTTGCTTGAGGGCGGTGCGCTGTAAGGTTTCCAGCTCGTGCAGCAGTAGCTGTAACTCGCTGAGCTGGCCGACTCGCTCATCCAAACGTTTGGTGAAGCGCTTCAGGGCACGCCGTAAATCCCGCGCGCCAGGAACTTCGCGTAGCTGCGCAGCCATCAGGCGCAGGGATTGGGCAATCTGAGTCAGACGCCCTTGCCGTCGTTGCTCGTTGTCGAGCATGGCTTTTTCTAAGCGTGGGGTCAGGCTGTTTAAGGCGTCATCGCAGTCTTCTTCACGCAGTAGGGTACGCAGTTCGCGCAGACAGGCATCCAAGCGCTGATCTTGGCCTTCAGCGGCCATGCTGGTGCGCGTTAGGCTACGGCGCAGCATCTCAAAGCGCGTTTGCCATGCAGCCTCCTGCTCCTCCATGCGCTGGAGGCTGTCGAGGTATTTGTCTTTCCAGTGTTCGACATCGCTACTCATCGGAGAGAAGCCCTTACAAGGGATAGCTAGGAATGGATTAAGGCACTGGGTAGGCCAATTTCTACTGCCACCGGCAGATGGTCGGAGATGGGCAGTGGCAGCACGGCCACTTGCCGTAATGTCAGACCGGGGCTGAGCAAGATATGGTCAAGGGCGCGCTTAGGCTGCCAACTGGGAAAGGTCGCATCAAGACAGGGCGCTTGCAAGCCCAGATCGCGCAACGGCGAATGTTCTAATAAATCATGGGCATGGGTGTTCATATCGCCCATCAGCACCCGGTGGGTAAAGCCGGAAATCTGCTCACGGATGTAGGCCAGTTGCCGATTGCGCACCTGTGCCCCTAAGGCGAGGTGCATCATTACCACCACCAGTGCCTCTGGGCCTTCGCCGAAGCGCAGCAGAATGGCTCCGCGCCCCGGTGGGCCGGGCAGCGGGTGATCCTCCAGACTGAGCGGGCGAAACCGGCTGAGCACTCCATTGCTGTGCTGGCCAATAGGGCCAAGGTCGCGGTTAAGCTGCTGATACCAGTAGGGAAAGCCGCCCAACCGGGCCAGATGCTCCACCTGATTGACGTAGCCGGAGCGCAGGCTGCCGCCATCCACCTCTTGCAGGGCCACTAGATCGTAGTGGCGCAACAGCTCACCGATGCGTTGCAGGTTATGCATGCGCCCGGCGTGCGGCAATAGGTGCTGCCAGCTTCGTGTCAGGTAGTGTCGGTAGCTGTGCGTGCCGATTCCCACCTGAATATTGAAGCTGAGCAGCTTGAGCCGATCGCCAACAGGCCAGCCTAAGGACTCAGGGGCTTCCTTACTGAGGTTAGCCTGTTCCTGCCTGATCCGACGCGGTACACGCCAGCGACTCAACATAGGGGAGTACTCAGCGCGCGGGGCGTTCTTTGGCGATTAAAAAATCGGCCAGTTCCAGCACCTGTTGATTGCCCCCGGCGGAGCCTATGTCAAAGCGGTATTTGCCATTGACCACCAAAGCGGGAACACCGCTGATTTGATAGGCCTTCACCAGTTTTTTAGCCTTTTCCACATTGCCTTTGACGGCAAAGGAATCGTAAGTACTGAGGAAGGTGGCGCGGTCTACACCCTGTGTGACCAGAAAGTCGGCCATATCTTCAGGTTTGGCCAGCTTGTAGCCCTTCTGGTGGATGGCCTCGAAGATAGCTGCATGTACCTTGGGTTCAACGCCCATGGCTTCTAAGGTCAAAAATACCTGTCCGTGAACGTTCCACACGCCGCCGAACATGGCTGGAATACGGCGCAAGCTCACATCTGCCGGCAGCTTGTCTGCCCAAGGATTGAGGGTTGATTCAAATTGATAGCAGTGCGGGCAGCCGTACCAGAACAGCTCTACCACTTCGATTTTACCGGGAGTCGCCACTGGGATGGGGCTGGCCAGCTCGACATAATGCTCTTCCGCTTTGAACTCCAGCGCCTGAGCCGTCACGCCGGTCAGCGCGGTTAGGGCGAAGAGAATACCGGGTATCAGTGTTCGCATCTCAAGATTCCTTAAAGCCGTCTGAGGCGGCCAGCATGGGGGCCCAACGCAGGGTGGGCGGGCACACAGTGTACGAATTACCGGGCAATATTCCGAGGGCACTCTACCCGGCTTGCAGGATAGATCACAGCCTGAATCAAGGCATTCGACCGCGCAGAAACTCAAAATATCTCAGGCGTATGGGTTCGCATTCATTGGCCAGATGATGGCGTGCCTCGGGCAGGCGTAAAATGTCCGGCTGGTGAAACTTGGCTTGCAGGATTGGCAGGTTGTATTGCCAATCGACGGTAGCATCTTGCTCGCCCTGAATGATGATGGGCTGTTGCGAACTAGGTCGTGCCGTTTCTATCTGAGGAATCCAGCGATCCAGTGCCCCCACCCAAGCGGTGGGCAGGGTGCGCGGCTGCAAAGGGTCACGGGTTTTGATGAAGTCAAGAAAGGCCGGATCCCCTGAGTTATCGCTAAAGTGCCGAGGCAGCCATTCAACAAAGTGCTTGAGCAGCCGATAGGCCAGCCGCCCTCGCCACCAGTCCCGTGGGCGCACTAAGGGTGCCATGAGGATACTGCGGCCTAGTGCGGCGTCTGGGGGCTGGTGCAGCAGGTGATCCAGTACTATGGCACTGCCGGTGCTTTGGCCCATCAGGTGCCAAGGTGTGGGCAGTTGTAGACGCCGTGCCTCTTGCAGCAGGGCTTGCAGTACCTGCTGGTATTCCTCAAAGCTGCGGATGCTGGCGCGCACGCCGCTGGATAAGCCGTGACCGGGTAAATCACAGGACAGCATGCAAAAGCCCATGCTCAGCGCCCAGTCCAGCACATGCCGATACAGACCCATGTGGTCGTAGTAGCCATGCAGCACGATCAGGGTGGCGCGTGGTTCAGGCGGCCACCAGAGTTGGGTGACTACCTCATAGTCCTGTACGCGCACCAGTCCTAAGCGGCTTTGCATCTTGGGATGCTTAGGCATATCCAGCCCGTAAAAAGACTGGTAATGCCGTACGGCTGCCGAGGAATCAAGAGCGGGTGCCAGTGCTCCTAGGGACGCGCGCAGTTGCTCCGCGTGAATGAGTTCAGGCATGGGCTTTTCTCCCTTTAGTTCTGGATATTCCGCCCACTGAGGGTGCATGGCAAGTTCGGGGTGAAGGGCTTACATTAGCCTCAGGTGTCCGGCTCAAGCCTTTTGCAGAGGGGCTGATGGCGTTGGACTGTCCCTTGGCTTCTAGGCAAAAAGGAGAGGCAGGAAGCGGCCTGTTGCTGCCCCTGCGCACAATCTGATGAATTTTTACGCAGTTCGCGCCATCTACCTATTCGAGCTGGCCCGCACCTGGCGCACCCTGTTGCAGAGCATCGCTACGCCGGTGATTTCCACTTCCCTGTATTTTGTGGTGTTTGGCTCAGCCATTGGCAGCGGTATGACCGAAGTGCAGGGCGTCAGTTATGCGGCTTTTATCGTGCCGGGGCTGATTATGATGATGCTGCTCACGGAGAGCATCGCCAACGCCTCGTTTGGCATCTATATGCCGCGCTATTCCGGGACGATTTATGAACTGTTGTCTGCGCCGGTATCTTATCTGGAGATTCTGATCGGCTATGTGGGCGCGGCGGCCAGTAAGTCCGTCGTCCTCGGTTTACTGATCTTGCTGACCTCGCGCTTTTTCGTCAGCTATGAGATCAGTCACCCGGTATGGATGGCGGTATTTTTGCTGCTGACGGCCATTACCTTCAGTCTGCTGGGTTTTATCATCGGCATCTGGGCTGACGGTTGGGAGAAGTTGCAGATTGTCCCGGCGCTGATTATCACGCCTTTGGCTTTTCTCGGTGGCAGTTTTTACTCCATTGAGATGCTGCCATCGGTGTGGCAAAAAATCGCTCTGCTCAATCCGGTGGTGTACCTGATCAGCGGCTTTCGCTGGAGTTTTTACGGGGTGTCAGATGTTAACCCGATGCTCAGTTTGGCGATTATTCTGGGCTTTTTGGGGCTGTGTTTGGCGGGGGTGAGCTGGATCTTTAGGACGGGCTATCGTTTGAAGACCTGACCTAGGGCTTTAACCTAAGAGGGCTGCCAGCAGCCCTCTCGGTCATCAGTGCAGTGACAAAAAAGCCTGTTACAGACCCGCCGCATCTCGCAGCAGATCGGCTTTGTCGGTGCGCTCCCAGGTAAAGGTGGAGAAGGTGTCACCCTTCACCGTCAGTTCTTGCGACTGGCGGCCAAAGTGACCGTAGGCCGCCGTGGCTTTGTACATGGGGTGCAGCAGGTCGAGCATCTTGGTTATGGCGTAAGGGCGCAGGTCGAAGTGCGCGCGCACCAGTTGGATGATCTTGTCATCGCTGATTTTGCCGGTGCCAAAGGTGTTCAGCGAAATCGAGGTCGGTTGAGCCACGCCGATGGCGTAGGACACCTGAATCTCACAGCGTTCGGCCAAACCGGCCGCGACGATATTCTTAGCCACATAGCGCCCCGCATAGGCCGCTGAGCGATCCACCTTGGACGGATCTTTACCGGAGAATGCACCGCCGCCGTGACGGGCCATGCCGCCGTAGGAGTCAACGATGATCTTGCGGCCGGTCAGACCGCAGTCACCCACCGGGCCACCGATGATGAACTGGCCGGTCGGGTTGATATGGAACTGAGTGTCTTTGTGCAACAGCTCGGCAGGCAGGGTGTGCTTGACGATCAGCTCCATCACCGCTTCTTGCAGATCGGAATGTTTGACTTCGGGATTGTGCTGAGTAGACAGCACCACCGCATCGATGCCGACCACCTTGCCGTTTTCATAGCGGCAGGTCACTTGGGATTTGGCATCCGGGCGCAGCCAAGGCAGCAATCCGGACTTACGGGCTTCGGCTTGGCGCTCCACCAGACGGTGCGAGAAGGTGATGGGCGCAGGCATCAGCACATCGGTTTCATTGCTGGCGTAGCCGAACATCAGGCCTTGGTCGCCGGCACCTTGATCTTCTGGGCGCGCGCGGTCTACCCCTTGGTTGATGTCAGGCGACTGCTTGCCGATGATGTTGATGATGCCGCAGGTGTGGCCGTCGTAGCCGACATCAGAGCTGTCGTAGCCGATGTCGATGATCACGTCGCGTACCAGTCGCTCCAGATCAATCCAGGCCGAGGTGGTGATTTCGCCAGAGACGATGGCCACGCCGGTTTTAACCATGGTTTCGCAGGCTACGCGGGCATGCTTGTCTTCGGCAATGATGGCGTCCAGCACTGCGTCGGAAATCTGGTCGGCAATTTTGTCCGGGTGTCCCTCGGAGACGGACTCGGAGGTGAAAACAGAGTATTCGCTCATGATCGGTTCCTAATGACCGGTGGGTGAGTCGGCGGGCAGTGCAGGTTGAGTAAAGTGTCGAACCTGTATCTGAAAGCCGTTCTTCAAGCCAATGTAGAGGCTTTCGCCGGGTATAAGCCCGGCAGCTCTGGCCCAATGGGACAGATCCTCTTGTTCAAAGCCCAGCCAAAGGTCGCCGCAGGCGTCTTTGGCCCAATGCTGGTTGTGCTGGCACAGCTCGGTGATCAGCAGGCTACCCGCTGGGTTCACCAGTCGCGCCAGTTGCCGGAGGGCTTCACCCGGCGCGGCCAGATGGTGCAAGACCATGTTCAGTATTACGCAATCGGCAGCGGGGCAGTCGTCGAGCAGGGCATCGGCCAGTGTGAGGCGAATCTGCCCAAGCTGGGCGTTTATGCAGTGCTGACGGGCCAGTTCCAGCATGGCGGGGCTGTTATCCACCGCCACTACCTGCGCAAAACGTTGTGCCAAATCCGGCAGAAAGCGCCCATCGCCGGGGCCAACCTCTAGCACCGTGGCGCTGGCGGGTAGATTCAGGCTATCCAGCAAGGCCAGCAGGCTGTCGCGGTACTGTGGCAATCCGGCGATCAGGTCTTGCCGGGTCTGGAAGCTGGCGGCCATGCGTGCGAAAAAATCCTCGCTGGCGGCGCTGCGCCGCGCATGCACCTCGGCAATGCGCGTTTGTACATCGCCGGGGAGTGCTAGCCGATCCAGCGTATCCAAAAGCGCCGCATGTAGGCCGCTACTAGGTGCCTCGCTGGCGGGCAGCGCGCGCCGATAAAAAATAGCGTTGCCTTCCCGGCGCGTAGCCACCAACCCCGCCTGTGCCAGCACCTTGAGGTGGTGGCTCATACCCGATTGGGCTGTGGCAAAAATTTGGGTCAGCTCCAGCACCCCGAAGGAGTCGTTGCTTAAGACTCGCAGTATCCGCAAGCGCAGGGGATCTCCAGCCGCCTTGCACAGGCTGGCCAGCATCTCACCGGGTTCAGGGGATAAGCGGGGCACGCGTAGACTCATAATGGACGGAGTCTAGCGGGATGCCAAAGGCACTGCAATTGCTATATCAAAAAAAATTGATATAGGCTGGCAATGGCTGTCAGATAAACGAATGGAGCCCAGAACAAGGCTAGCGCCTAAGGCCGCGCCAGCCTTCTATCCCTATGCTTAAAAAAGGCATATACACGCATTTTTTAGTCCTTTAAAATTAACAAATAAAGCAAAAGCAACTTGATGTGCCCAAGCCAATAGCTAAACTTCTGCGTCCCTAAAAAAGCAGTTAGTTTGTACTTGGCTATGCAGGTATATCAGGTTGTTTTTGATGGTACATAGCAGTGTTTACATGCAAAAACCTAAGCCGTTTCGCTGCTAAAATTATTATATACAAGGACTAGCGGCTTATGTCATCTGACGTATTCGACTCCTCTGCTGATTTGCAAGCCTTTCATAATGTACGTAGTTTACCCGGCACGCTGCGTATGCCTGCTGATAACCCTGAGTCTCAAGCCTGTCTTGCATGGCAGGCCACTACTGAGTCGAATGCACGTAGTTATCCAAGAAAGTTACCCTTTGCACTAGAGCAAGGAAAGGGCATCTTTCTTAAAGATGTCGATGGTAATGTTTATTATGATTGCCTGTCGGGTGCAGGGGCTTTGGCATTGGGGCATAATCATGCCGTGGTACAAAATGCCATTCGTGAACAACTAGATGCAAACTTACCCTTATTGACCTTAGATATTACCACGCGCGTAAAAGAAGCCTTCGTTAAAGAAGTGCTAAGTTTATTCCCGGCAGACTTTGCACGGCACGCGCGGGTGCAGTTCTGTGGGCCTTCTGGCGCAGATGCGGTTGAGGCGGCCATTAAGTTGGTCAAACATGCCACGGGCCGTCGCGCCATGATGAGCTTTCATGGCGGCTACCACGGCATGACCCACGGCGCGTTAAGCCTGATGGGCAACCTGGGTGCTAAGAACATTTCTGGCTTGATGAGCGATGTACACTTCCTGCCTTATCCCTATCGCTATCGCCCGCCGATGGGTACACCGGATAGCTGTGATCTGGAATGCATTCGCTACATTGAAACCCTGCTGTCTGACGATGAAAGCGGCATCACCAAACCGGCGGGCATTATTTTAGAGGCCATGCAGGGCGAGGGCGGCAAGATCCCGGCCTCCGCGCGCTTTCTGCGTGAGTTGCGCCGTATCACCCATGAACGGGATATTCCGCTGATTCTCGATGAGGTTCAGACCGGTTTGGGCCGCACTGGACGCATGTTTGCCTTTGAGCACGCGGGCATCATTCCTGATGTGGTGGTGTTGTCCAAAGCCATCGGTGGCTCCCAGCCGATGGCGGTGGTGGTCTATCACGAGAAGCTGGATAAATGGGGCCCCGGTGCCCATGCGGGAACCTTCCGTGGCAATCAGCTCGGTATGGCGACGGGCCTTGCCACCATGCGCTATATCCGTGAGCAGGACCTTGTCGGCAACGCTGAGCGCATGGGCAAACTCTTTATGAGCCAGCTGCGCTACTTGCAAGAGACCACGTCCTGCATCGGCGATGTGCGCGGTATGGGCTTGATGATTGGCCTTGAAATCGTCAACCCTAGCAGTGGCACCTTGCAGCAGGGTCAGCCGGAGCGCTTTGAGCTCATGGCGCGGCGGATTCAGTTTGAATGCTTCTGCCGTGGCCTGATCATTGAGATCGGTGGCCGCCAGACCAGCGTACTGCGCCTGATGCCCCCGCTCATCGTGACTGAGGCTCAGGTTACGCACATTTGCTTGATCTTCAGCGAGGCGCTAAGGGCTGCTGAGAAGGCGTTAATGCCCAGCTCTCAAGGCCTATGAGCGGTGCGCGCTTTCAGTCCCTTTCACACATTTCGCCTGAGCCTCCTGTGAACGCATTCAAACAGTATTTCCTGAGCGACAGCTCCGCCAGTATCGCTGCCTACCGTGAGGTTATTACACGGGTTGCCGAAGACATCGCCCAGCAGATTGCCGGTCAGCAGCAGCCCTATGCAGGGACTTCTCCAGCGGAGTTACAGCGCCAAGTAAAAGCCTTGGATATCCTGCCTGTGCTGGGCAAACCCTTGGCTGAGGTGCTAGACCGCACGCGAGCCTTGGTGCTGGAGAACAACATCTCGGTCTACCATCCGCGCTGTGTGGCGCATTTGCATTGCCCGACGTGGATTGCTTCGCTGGCGGCAGAAATGCTGATTTCCGCCTTTAACCAATCCATGGATTCCTGGGATCAGGCTCCGGCGGCCTCCATCATCGAACAGGAACTGGGCGAAACCCTGTGCCAACTCTATGGCATGGGCGCACAAGCGGACGCCACCTTCACCAGTGGCGGCACCATGTCTAACTTCATGGGGCTGCTGCTGGCTCGCGATCACTACAGCCAGAGCCATTACCAGTGGAATATCCAGCAGTCTGGTCTGCCGCCCCAAGCCAGCCGCTTCCGGATCATTTGTGCCGATGTCGCGCACTTTTCCGTTGAGCAATCCGCCTCCATCCTTGGCTTGGGCGCGGATGCTGTGGTGAAGCTGGCATCAGGGCGCGGTAAGGAAGAAGGCTCAGCACTTCAAGCCACCATTACCGAGTTACGCGCCCGCGATTTAATCCCCATCGCCTATGTGAGCACCGCAGGCACTACCGACTTTGGCTCCTTTGGGAACTTGAGCGCCTTAGCGGATATCGCCCATGCCGAAGGTCTGTGGTTCCATGTTGATGCGGCATATGGAGGCGCATTACGCTTTAGTAACGCGCACAGCCACTTATTGGCTGGTATCGAAAAAGCGGACTCCGTCACCCTCGATTTCCATAAGCTGTTTTATCAGCCAATTTCTTGCAGTGTGCTCTTGGTAAAAGATAAAGCCTGCTTTAACTACATTCGTCTGCATGCCGATTATTTAAACCCTGAAAGTAACGAAGACTTAGGTATGTTGGATCTGGTCTATAAGTCCATCCAGACCACCCGGCGCTTTGATGCGCTAAAACCCTTTATTGCTTTACAGCATGTAGGGCTTGAGCAATTGGGAGCGATGATTGATCACACCATTGCCCTTGCTAAAACGACGGCCATTCGCCTAGAAGCTTCTTCAGAGTTTGAATTAGCCAATCAGCCTGCGTTGAATGCAGTGGTGTTTCGCTACCTGCCACGTTCAGCCTTAAGTGACGCCGCCACCGATGAGCTCAATAGCCGGATTAAGACAGAGTTACTCCTGACTGGCCAAGCAATCATCGGGCAAACCAAAATTGCAGGCCGGGCCTTTCTGAAATTTACCTTGCTCAACCCCATGACCGAGGTGGCGGAGATTGATGCGCTACTGGATGACATTGTGGCTCTGGGTCGGCGTTTAGCAGGCGAACAGCAGGCAGCAGCAGGTACTCAGCCTTAGTGGCAAACTGCCTTCAAAGGATGGGAGGCAGGATCTAGATCAGTTTTGATCGAGGCTATTGCCGCTAGACTGTGCGATTTCAGGGAGTTAGCTCGCATTGCATAAGGATATCAGTGTGCCGCTCAGCAATAGCCCTCTCTTCTACAGCGCGCTTAGGTTGTCATTGCTCTGTGTTTTGCTGCTAGGGCCGGTGTTTGCCCATCAGTGGCTAGAAGAACATTATCAGCGGGTGATTGGGGTGCGGACGGCGGTGTTTTTTGGCGACAAACTGCAACTGCCCAGCCCGCTGGCTGGTGCAGGCCCGGTGCGGTTGGTGCATTTTTGGGACCCTAGCTGTCCGTGCAACGCCAGCAACATGGCGCATCTGACAGAGATTCTGAAGCACTTTGCGCCCCTCGGTGTGGTCTTTTACAGCGTGCAAAAGCCCGGCAGCAAAGGGCAGTTACCGGCAGCGCTGGCAGCCTTGCAGGCTTTGCCCGAACTGGCGGGGCTGGAGCAGCTCCCCGCCAGCCCCGCTGCAGCCATCTGGAATACACAGGGTGAATTGGTTTACATCGGCCCTTACAGCGAAGGGGCATCCTGTAGCTTAGGTAATGGTTTTGTCGAACCCATCCTCGAAGCGGTGTTAGCCGGGCGACCCGTTAAGGCCAATGCCGGGCTGGCAGTGGCCTGTTTTTGTGACTGGAACTGAGTTAGCCCTCTCTAGCCTGCCGCATCGCCTGCTGGCGGGCCTCCTCAGCGCGCCGTCCTAGATACCAGATCAGGAAGGTGGCCAATGACACCGCCAGCAGTATCAAGCTGGCCACCGCGTTGATTTCCGGCTTCACGCCCAAGCGCACCGCCGAGAAAATCTCCATGGGTAGGGTGGTGGCACCGGGGCCAGAGACAAAGCTGGCCAGCACCAGATCATCCAGTGACAGGGCAAAGGACATCATGCCGCCCGCCGCTAACGACGGCGCAATCATCGGCACGGTGATCAGCATAAACACCTTCCAAGGCCGTGCGCCTAAATCCATGGCCGCCTCTTCAATGGAGCGATCCAACTCACGCAGCCGCGCGGCCACCACAATGGCCACATAGGCCGAGCAGAAGGTGGTGTGAGCAATCCAAATGGTCACCAAGCCCCGCTCTGGCCAGCCCAGTAATTGCGACATGGCCACAAACAGCAGCAGCAAGGACAGCCCGGTAATCACCTCTGGCATCACCAAGGGCGCGGTGACCAGTCCGCCGAACAGGGTGCGTCCGCGAAAACGGGTAATCCGCGTCAGCACAAAGGCTGCCAGCGTGCCCAAGGCTACTGCCGCAATGGCCGTAAACAGGGCAACCTGTAAGGAGCGCCCCACTGCGCCCAGCAACTGGCCGTTATCCAATAAGCCCAGATACCACTCCAGCGACCAACCACCCCACACCGTGACCAGCTTGGAGGCGTTGAAGGAGTAAATCACCAGAATTAGCATGGGCAGGTAGATAAAGGCCAATCCTGCCCAGAGCATCAGCTTGGAAACGCTAAAGCCCTTCATGGACGACCCTCCAACTCTTTGGCTTGGTTACGGTTAAACAGCAGGATGGGCACGATTAGGATCAGCAGCATAATCACCGCCAGCGCCGAAGCCACCGGCCAATCGCGGTTGTTGAAGAACTCCTGCCAGAGCACCTTACCAATCATCAGGGTTTCCGGGCCGCCCAGCAGCTCAGGAATCACGAACTCGCCCACCACGGGAATGAACACCAGCATGCAACCGGCAATCACCCCGCCTTTTGACAGCGGCACGGTGATCTTCCAGAAGCTGGCCAGCGGACGCGCGCCCAGATCGGCGGCGGCTTCTAGCAAGCTTGGGTCATGCTTGACCAGATTGGCGTACAGCGGCAGCACCATAAAGGGCAAGTAGGAATAGACCACGCCAATGTAAACCGCCGTGTCGGTATTGAGGATCTGCAAGGGCTCGCTGATCAATCCGAGGCCCATCAGCAGGTTATTCAGAATACCGTTGGTGCTGAGGATGCCCATCCAAGCGTACACACGGATCAAAATTGCCGTCCAAGTGGGCATCATGATCAGCAGCAGAAACACCGTTTGCAGGTCTTTGCGCGCGGTGCTGATGGCATAGGCCATGGGATAGCCGATCAGCAGGCAGAGCAAGGTGCTTACCGTAGCGATCTTCAAAGAGCCTAAATAGGCCGCTAGGTACAGATCATCCTCAGTCAGCAGCAGGTAGTTGCCCAGATTGATCAACACCTGTAGTTGCTGATCCACATAGTTGAACAACTCGGTATAAGGCGGAATGGCCACTTCTGCCGTGGCAAAACTGATCTTTAGCACCATGGCAAAGGGCAGCAAAAAGAACAGGCTCAGCCAGATAAAGGGCACACCTATGACTAAGCGGCGGCCTAGGTTCAGTGAGGGCATCTTCATGAATGCAGCACCACGCCGCTGTCACTTAGCCAATACAGGTACACCGGATCTTCCCAGCTAGGGCGGGTGACATGGCGTTCGGCATTGGCTAAAAAGGCTTGCACCACCAGCCCGGAGGCCAAGCGCACGTAATACACCGAATGGCCCCCCAAGTAAGCGATGTCGTGGACGATGCCGCTGGCCCAGTTGTAGGCGGGGTTTTCCAGTTCGGGCGGGTCAACGCTCATCAGCATTTTTTCAGGCCGTAGTGCATAGGTGACCTGTTTTTCTTCGGCGCGGGTGCTGATGCCGTGGCCAACGTAGATGGGCCGCTCCAACGCTGGGCATTGGATGATGGCGTGGTCTTGCAGATCCTCCACCAGCGTGCCGTCAAACAGGTTAACGCTGCCGATGAACTCACAGACCAAACGGCTGGCGGGCGTCTCGTAGACATCCATGGGGCTGCCCACTTGGGCGATCCAGCCTTGATGCATGATGGCCAGCCGCTCGGCCATGGTCATGGCTTCTTCCTGATCGTGGGTGACCATCACGCAGGTCACGCCGACCCGCTCAATGATCTGTACCAGCTCCAGTTGCATCTGGGAGCGCAGTTTTTTATCCAACGCGCCCATGGGTTCATCTAACAACAACAGCTTAGGCCGTTTGGCTAGCGAACGGGCTAAGGCGACCCGCTGGCGTTGGCCCCCGGAAAGCTGGTGCGGCTTACGCGCGGCATAGGCTTCCATTTGCACCAGCTTGAGCATTTCCGCCACCCGCGCGGCGATTTCCGCTTTGGGCAGGCCGTCTTGTTTGAGGCCAAAGGCGATGTTTTGCTCCACGCTCATGTGCGGAAAGAGCGCGTAGGACTGAAACATCATATTGATGGGCCGCTCATAGGGCGGCAGATCGGTGATGTCTTGGCCATCAAGGTAAATGCGCCCCGCAGTGGGCCGCTCAAATCCGGCCAGCATACGCAGCAGGGTTGATTTACCTGAACCGGAACCGCCGAGCAGAGCAAAGATTTCCCCCTGATGAATATCCAGTGATACGCCATCCACGGCGATGGTTTCATCGAACTGCTTGGTAACTTGGTCGATCCTGAGCAGCACCTGTCGGCTTTGACTTTCGCCGGTCAGGGCTTTTTTATAAACGCTGGAGGCAACGGCCATGCGTGAACTCCCAATGAACAAAAATGGAATCGCTAAAAGGGCGAAGCACCCTTGAGTGCTCCGCCTTCAGCCTCAAGCGCTTAACGGCCTGATTTGATCTTGGTCCAGCTGCGAGTCATGGCGCGCTGGGTTTTGGCATCCAGATCCGGGAAGGTGTAGAGCTTAGCCATGACCGCCGGGCTTGGATAAACACCGGGATCGCTGGCGATGGCTTTATCGACCAGCGGCGTGGCGTTGGCGTTGGCATTGGGGAAATGCACGCTGTTGGTGATTTCGGCGATGACTTCGGGTTTCATCAGGTAATTGAGGAAGGCATGGGCCTCGCTGCTGTGTTTGGCGTCGGCGGGAATGGCCAGCATGTCGAAGAAGCTACCCGCACCTTCCTTGGGAATGCTGTAGGCGATTTTCACGCCGTTTTTGGCTTCCTCTGCGCGGGCTTTGGCTTGGAAGAGGTCGCCTGAGTAACCAATGGCCACACAGCTATCACCGTTGGCTAAATCCGAGATGTATTTGGAGGAATGAAAATACGCCACGGACGGACGAATCTTCATGAACAGGTCTTCGGCTTTTTTCAGCTCATCAGCGTTGGTGCTATCCGGCTTGAAGCCCAGATAGTTGAGGGCGGCAGGCAGCATTTCTGTGGGCGAATCGAGAAAGGAGATACCGCAGGCTTTGAGCTTCTCGGCGTTCTCCGGTTTGAACACCAGATCCCACGAATCCACCGGAGCCTTATCGCCTAGCACCGCTTTGACCTTGTCGAGGTTGTAGCCGATACCCACAGTGCCCCACAGGTAAGGCACCGCGTATTGGTTGCTAGGATCGCTGGGTTCCAAGGCTTTGAGCAGGGTTTTATCCAGATTGCTCCAAGCCGCTAGTTTGCTCTTGTCGAGCTTTTGGAAGGCTCCGGCCTTGATCTGCTTGGCAAGGAAGGGGTTAGAAGGCACCACCACATCGTAACCGGACTTTCCGGCCAGCAGTTTGGCTTCTAGCACCTCGTTGCTGTCGAAGACGTCGTACACCACCTTGATGCCGGTTTCCTTGGTGAAGTTCTCCAAGGTGTGTTCGCCGATGTAGTCTGACCAGTTGTAGACGTGCAGCACCTTGTCTTGGGCGCTGGCTGTGGCTGCCATACAGCCGCTAAAGGCTACGGCAAGCAGGGTTTTGGCAAAGGGGTTCATCCGTGCAGCTCCTGTGTCAGGTGGGAAAAGGGCAGAGGACACCGGCTGCACCCAGCCGGCATGGCTGCACAGTCTGGCAAGTTCTAGCGCGACTTTTCAATCACTGAGACAGGCATTGCGCCATTCAGACCGAGGGCATCAGAAACTCGCGCTACTATCGGGCGCTGGGTACGGCTCATGAGCAGGTAAGGGCGGCTTTAATACAGAGGGCTTATGCCGTTCGTCCCCGTGTGCGGAGGCAGGCCAACAGGGTTCAGGTTAACGGTTGATTGGGGGCTAAAAGCTCTGTAGCGTAACCAAGCACCCAAAATCAACAGATAGGGCTTCTGCAATGTCAATTGCCGAACTGGTTGAAAGAATTAAAGAGTCAGAGAAAACCCGAACCCATGAGCAACGGATGCGCTTGCTTCAGGAGGCGCACATCCTAACGGCCAAGGGGGAGCTGGATAAGCGCTTCTTTACCGTTAAAAAGCCTAAAAAATCCGCAAAGGTGGCCTGATTCGCTTTATGTACTCCTCAAAGCCCAGTGTGGTTTATCATTTTCGCGCGAAAAACCCCGTAGTTTTGGTGCGGGGATGGATAGCGCGGGAGGCTTAGCCTCTCTAAAGTAGCCTTAATTCAGTTAGCATGAGCTCATGAAACAGACCAAGACCCTCAAGGTTCGGGTTCGAGATAAGCATGCTCCGCTTTTGCAGCAGATGGCTCGGAGTGTGAACGGTGTCTGGAACTATCTGAACGAGCTCAGCAGCCGATCTATTCGGGAGCGTGGTCGGTTTTTATCTGCCTTCGACATGCACCCTTACACCAAAGGCGCGAACAAAGAATTGGGGCTGCACTCTCAAACCCTACAAGAGATTGCCCGCGAATACGTCACGCGCCGTAAACAGTTTAAAAAGTCTCGCCTCAACTGGCGCAAGTCTGGTGGCACTCGCCGTTCACTGGGGTGGATACCGATCAATACCGGCGCAGCTAGCTGGAAGAATGGGCAGCTTTACCATAATGGGCATTACTTCAAGGTGTGGGATTCTTACGGCCTATCGCAGTACAAATTCCGCTCCGGCAGCTTTAACGAAGATGCCCGTGGCCGCTGGTACTTCAACGTAGTGGTTGAAGTAGATGCTCAGATTTCCGTAGGTCAAGACAAGATCGGTATCGACTTAGGCTTAAAAGACACCGCGACTTGTTCCGATGGCAGCAAACTAGAAGCGGGTCGCTTCTACCGTGATCTTGAGCCTAAACTGGCTGCTGCTCAACGGGCCAGCAAGAAAAAGCGCGTGAAGGCGATCCACGCCAAGATAGCCAACCGGCGCAAAGATGCTCTGCATAAATTCAGCCGACAGCTGGTGAAGCGTGCCGGTGAAATCTATGTCGGCAATGTTAAATCTTCCTCGTTAACCCAAACCAAGATGGCCAAATCTGTACTGGATGCAGGCTGGGCCATGTTAAAAACAATGCTGGAATACAAGTGCGCTCACGCAGGCATTGTTTTTAAGGCGGTTAACGAGGCGTACACCACCCAAACCTGCTCGAATTGTGGCGCATTGCCCGATTCAAGGCCGAGAGGTATCGCAGGGCTTGGAATAAGAGAATGGACCTGCAGTGCCTGTGGTGTCAGGCACGACCGCGATATTAACGCGGCCAAAAACATTCTCGCGGTCGGGCATGGCCGTCCAGTTGTGGGAATCCCCGTCCTTTAGGGCGGGGAGGATGTCAACATTCGTTGGATGGCATATGGCTATGTCATGGGTATGCTCTGCCCCTGTAGCCATTTGACAAGCCCACAAACCCGACTATTAAAGGAGACACCAGCACAGCAACGTGGAACAAAAGGATTTGCACCATGCAGGTACGCCAGCAAGGCGCGTTCAGCCTTATCGAACTATTGATCAGCCTAACCATACTGGGCGTTTTCATCGGGCTGGCCATTCCAGCACTCAGCCAGTTTATGCAAAGCCACCGAGACGAGACCTTACGCAATATGCTACTCAGCTATCTACACCAAGCCCGCGCCTACTCCATCGCCCAGCGCACTGCCCATCACCTGTGCGGTTCGAGCAATGGCGAGGACTGTGATGGCGACTGGAGCAGCTACTGGCTAGTCATCCAAACCGAAACGGAACAGCTTATTCAGCAGATGCAGGTTCCAGCAGGTAATGAGCTATGCTGGCGCGGCTTTAGCAGTACCCTGCGCTTTCAAAGCAACGGCAGCAGCCCAAGCAGCAATGGCCGCTTTACACTCTGCCACCAACAACAAGTGGCATGGGAGCTGATCGTCAATCGGCAAGGACGAGTACGCCGTGGCGATGCCACTTCTGCCACCTGCTGCAGCACATGACATTGCCAGCCCTTCCCGCACCTAGGTTATCCAGCATGCCCCAATACCACCGGACAGAACGCGGGTTTACCCTGATTGAGCTGGTCGTCACCCTTACTCTGTTCGGCATCTTTGTCGCCATTGCCGTGCCTAATTTGGTGCTATTTCTCAACCAAAGCCGTGCACTATCATCCAGCAACGAGCTGCTATCCTTGCTGCAAGCCGCGCGGGCCAAGGCAGTTAACGAGCGCAGGTTTATTCGGGTGTGCCAGTCTGGCGATGGCCATACTTGGGCGCTAAGAACCAAGTGCAGCACTGAAGAAGAGGGTGAACCCTTCCGCGTATTGGAAACCCCCGCCAGCCTAAGCATTGCGGTCGATCCCCTTCCAGCCGTGCTCAATCAATCAGAAATTGTTTATTACTCCAATGGCTCAGTCAAAAAGGAGGGAGACGAGGAGTCCACCATCAGAATCTACATCTACAGCTGCCAAAACGATAACGACAATACCGATAACCATGGCTATACCCTTGAGATCAAGAGTACAGGCCACAGCCGTAGTGATCGCACCACATCCACAAAACTTCAAGAGCTTTGCAGCTAATCCATCATGACCAAAAATAATAACCTCATGAATCGGCAGCGCTCGTCCGGCTTCAGCCTGATGGAAGCTTTGGTCACCCTGCTGCTAATCGGCATTGGCGTACTAGGCATGAGTACCTTGCAAGTCCGCGCCATCCAGTACACCCACGACGCCGCGCAACGCAATGCCGCCGCAGTACTGGCCAATGACCTTGTGGAATTGATGCGTGCTATGCCTACGGGCCTCCCTTCAAATTCTGGCTTTTATAAAGCAGCGGAGGCCGACTTTCCTGATGCACCGGAGTCTTGCACACCGCTGCCCACAGATCCCAACGAGCAATTAGCCTGTTGGGCAGAACGCGCCAAAGTAGCCTTACCGGGAGCCAGTGACTTATTAACAAATGAATTTTATATTTGTCGTGCGGATGAAAGTAAAAATAAAGACTGTAGTGATGCAGGATCAGTTATTGAAATTCAACTGGCGTGGCGCGTTAAACTTGGAGAATGTATGGATGCAACCGCTGCTGCAAACTCTGACTTAAGCATTTGCCGCTACCGCCTGCGCACTAGGATCACGGAATAACGCCATGTTTACTTATAAACATCAAGCGGGTCTCTCGCTGCTAGAACTTATGGTCGCCATGGTGATCATCAGCGTGCTGGTGCTAGGCATTACTGAAATGTATATTGATAACCGCCAAAGCTATATGTTTCAGCAAGGGCAATCGGAAAACCAAGAGAATAATAGATTTGCATTATTGTTTTTACACCAAGAGCTTACGAAAGCAGGCTACCGTAGAGAGCCCGACAAAGCCGCTGAGTTAGTTTTTAAAGCCAGTGGCTCAACCGGCGGATGCCCTGCCTTTGGTGAAAGTTTTGCTGCTATATGGGATACCAACAATAGATATCTATGTATACGCTATCAACCCCATGATGACAAAGATAGAGACTGCCTAGGAAACTTACCAAAAACTGCAGCCACCATAAAAGACAAACCTTATATAGATGGTGGTGAAGTAATTTTTGAACGCTTTTTTATTGACGAAGAGACAGAGTCGCTAAGCTGCCAAGCCACTCATACGGTAAATGGTAATATTATATCCCCTAACCCTACAGGTGAGCTTATCACAGGCATTGTTGATCTGCGCTTTGAGTTTGGAGTAGGTGACAGCACCGATAGCCGTACTATTAAAGAGTACAAACAAGATAACAGCAGCATTAGCGAACCAATCCTAGCGGTTCGCTATACTCTTCTAACCCGCAGCACCAACCAAAATATAACCGATGAAAATAAGGCACTGGAAAAATGGAAGATAGCTGTTGGAGCGACTGATGAAGAAGTTGAGGCACTAGAAGATGACGATACCACTCGCCAGCTCTATCATTTCTCACAAAGTACTATTACGCTGAGAAACCTAATGCCATGAATCAGTATAAGCTACCCTCTCAGCAGCAGGGCTCCTCATTAATGGTGGCCTTGGTTTTACTTTTGGTTATCACGCTAATGGCCGTTTCTAGCGTAAGAGAATCAACCCTAGAAACTCGTATCACAGGCAATATGATTGAGCAACAACGCCTGATCAATTATGCGGAAGCGGCTTTACGCCAAGGAGAAGCGATTATGCGCTCTGGCAATAAGCCAAAAGAACATAATTCAGGAGCCTGCAAAGATGCCGACTACTGCTTTGACAGTAAAGAAATTCTCTGTATAGATGCTGTAGATGCATTCGATGACGAACAAAAATACACAAAGTACAAACCTAATGGGACAAGTAGTGCATACACGGTTAAGTGGCATGCCACCCGGGTCCCCTCCAGCACTCCTGAGTATGGAAATGTCATTTTAGGCCGTGATACCTTCCGCTATGAAATAAGCGCAGAAGCCACAAATAATTACGGACAAAAAATAAGACTCTGCAGTACCACCTCCAAGGTCTTCAATAATTGAAGGAGCTAACTATCGTGAACGCTTATCGCACCTTCATAAAGCTAGTAATTACTAGCCTATATACAGGCTGCATATTGCTAGCCTCATTATCTAGCTATGCAGGAGATAATGAGCCCTATCAAACGCCATTATTTACAAGCAAAGCAGTTCCTCCTCTAACTATGCTAGTGCTAGGCCGTGACCATAGCCTATACTTTGAAGCCTATAATGATGCCAGCGATCTTGATGGCGATGGGCAACTTGACCTTCAATTTAAGCCCTCTACTGAGTACTACGGATTATTTGAGTCAAATTTTTGCTACAACCACTCGGGAGGAGCAAATAATAGCGATTTATTTACTCCCTCTAGCACTACGACAGCCGACAATAGCTATCGCTGCACTAATTCGTGGTCTGGAAATTGGCTAAATTATATTACAACGAGCCGTATTGATGCCTTGCGTAAAGTTCTTTATGGTGGCTACCGTGAGGTAGATAGCGATACAGAAACTATTCTTCGGCGTGCTTATATCCCACAAGATGGTCATTCTTGGGCCAAAGAATATACTAGCGTTAGTGTCAATGGCTACAACATTAGCGATTATACACCTCTAGCACTACCTACCACCGGAAGGCGACATTTCTTTGGCAATCTTACTATGGGAGGCACAGACTGCGCCACATTGAGTAACTGCAGCAGTAAACCACCTTTACTTTCTGTAGTTTTGAATAGCACTGCTAGGGTTTGGGATTGGGCCTCATCAGAAGTTCCTGTACTTAATGACAGCACACACAAAGGCACTCGCACAAACTATACAGTACGTATAAAAGCTTGCAGCAGCGGCTATACAGCTAACTGCAAACCATATAGCAACGGGAACTACAAGCCAATAGGATTGCTGCATGATTATGGTACGAATAACTCTATGAAATTTGGCCTCCTGACAGGTAGTTATGACGCCAATATGTCAGGTGGTATATTGAGAAAAGTGATATCTGATTTCTCTGAAGAATTTAATGGGAATACAGGTATCTTTAGCTCATCCGCTACAATTGTAAACTCAATTAACAACTTACGCATTCGTGACCACAACAACGGTAATACTGGAAATTTTTACCGAGGTAGAAGCTTTCGTACAGGCATTATGGCCGAGGGGGCCTATGTCGACTGGGGAAACCCTATTGGCGAAATGATGTACGAGACCCTCCGCTACTTTGCTGGAAAAAAAGCACCAACAGGTATATTCAAAAAAAGCAGTACTCCGTATGACACGGCCGTCGGCTTAAGTGCTGCGGCATGGAATGACCCTTATGACAGTAGCCTGCCCGAAAACTACAAATGCGCTAAACCTAATATGCTAGTTATGAGTAACGTCAATGTATCTTACGACTCAGATCAATTGCCAGGCAGTTCATTTGGCAGCCTATCTAGCGATCTTTCCGGGTTAGATGTTAGTGCTCAGGCCAATGCAATTACAGCACTAGAGCCTGATGCCAAAGGTTTAAAATTTATTGGTGCTGTTGGCACAAACGAAGATTTTGCCCCCACTGCCAAAAATGTAAACTCCTTAGCCAACATCCGTGGCCTATCCCCTGAGGAGCCCACTAAACAAGGCAGCTTTTACTCTGCTTCTATAGCACGCTTTGGTAGCACTACTGACTTAAGCAATGCCACAGGTGACCAAAAAACTGATACCTATGTTGTAGCTCTTGCCTCTCCTCTGCCAAGGCTCGAATTTAATGTAGCAGGCAAGATTATCTCTCTAGTACCTTTTGCCAAAACCATTGACGGAGCCAGCACTAATCGGGCTAAAGGACAGTACCAACCCACTGATGCTCTTGTTGACATTTATATTGAGGAATACTCAACAACAGGTGCAAAATTTCGAGTAAACTTCGAAGCTGATGAGCAGGGTAATGACTTTGATAGCGATGTCATCGTTCAATATGTTATCACTGTAAACAATGACAACACACTAACGGTCAAGGTAACACCCACTGCAGAATCTACAGGCAGCAACCAAAATCTGGGCTATGTTATATCAGGCACTAGTCGGGATGGCGCCTATCTGGTAGTTCAGGATAAGCTAGAAAGCTTGGGCTACTTCCTTAATGTCCCACCCGGTAAAAATGCTGATAATTGCAACCTAAGCAATGTCAATATTCCGACCACTACAGAGTGCCAGCAACTTCCTTGGATTAACGGAACAGGTACTATTAATGGACAATCGGCAGCAGTCAGTACACAAATATTTACACCTAGCAGTAGCCCGGCCGCCACAACGCTGAAAAACCCTCTATGGTATGCAGCTAAGCATGGTATTGCTGACCGGAATGTAAGCCTTATTCACGGTGACCCAGATAACTACTTTCTCGTCACCAATGCCCTAACACTAAAGGCTCAGCTCAATAAGGCCTTTAACTCCATTGTTCAAAGTAACAACCCTATAACGGCTCCAGCAGTACAGCCTGTAAACCCAGCAACCGATGATGGGTCTTTTTATGTTTATAAAACAAGCTATAGCACGCAAAACTGGAGCGGCAACCTAAACAAAGAAAGTAGTAATACGGTTACTGGCGCAAAAAGTACTGTCTGGTCGACAGGTGCTAGCCTGTCTGAAACACCACGCAAGGTTAAGATGGCAGCGGCGGGCGGCAGTCTTATAGATGTTAATTGGGACAACCTCAGTGGCCTTAGCTATCAGCAGATAGATTTACAAACAGCACTTAATATAGACCCTCAGACCAATACAGCTGATACCCTTGGAGAAACAAGGCTCGACTTTATTTTAGGAGAGGCTAATAGCGACTTTCGCGATCGCGACTCTGTAGTACTAGGCGATATTATTAACTCGACTCCAGCCCTTGTCGAAGGGGCTCAGTATGTTCGCTATATTGCCGATAAAGTTGAGCCAAATGCCAGCCAGCCTTACTCTGAATGGGCCGCTCAAATTTCTGATAATCCAGATACAGAAATAAAAGAAGGGCGACGCGCTCAAATATATGTAGGCAGTAATGACGGCATGCTGCATGCTTTCGATGCAGAAACCGGGGAAGAAAAATTTGCATTTATACCCACAGCGGTTATCCCCAACCTTAATAAACTGACCAGCTCTGACTATAATGAAGTCGGAGGAGAACATCAGTTCTACGTTGATGGCAGTCCCATTGTCCGCGATGTGTATATCAATGATGAGTGGCGCACAGTGCTAATCGGCACACTGCGCGCGGGTGGGCGCTCTATCTTTGCGCTGGATATTACCGACCCTGACAGTATCAGCCTACTCTGGGAGTTTAGCGAAGGCGATGATCTCAAGCCCTCTCGGCTTTGGGATACTAGTGATGAGATTGCCGAAGATGCCAAGAGTGATATCGGCTACAGCTTTCCCATACCCGCCATTGCTCGACTGCATGCAGGGCTAGGCACTGGCTCAGAAGTTAATGAAGGTCGCTGGGCCGTTGTTACCGGCAACGGCTACGACAGTGCCAGCGGGCGAGCAGTGCTCTTTGTCATCGACATTGCTACAGGTAAGTTTAAAGCCATCCCCACCACTGCCAATGCGACCGACATGCTAAACGGCTTATCTAGCGTTAAAATTGCCGACGAGGATCGGGATGGCGTAGCAGATTACGCTTATGCAGGTGACTTAAAAGGCCAACTCTGGCGCTTTAACCTACTCAAAACGGGCACTACTGGATCGCTAGCGGATGACGAGGTTAAAATCAGCTTTAGTGATCTTAAAGTTTCTTTTGATGGCACTAGCCCTAGTGTAAGCAGCATCAGTCCTGTTCCACTATTCACCGCAGTGGATAGCAGCAATAAACCTCAAGCCATTACTGCGGCACCCTCACTTATCAATCACCCCACAGGATTGGGTTATATTGTGATGTTCGGCACTGGACGATATTTCCAGCTACCCGATAAAAATGATATTACCAGCCCTCAAACACTGTATGGCATTTGGGACCAGCACACAGGCTCCGCAGAAAACTCATCAACTACAACAACAAGCCTTAGCCGTAGCAACTTGGTGCAACAAAGCATCACCGAGCAGACCATTACCTCATTTGCGGATGGGGCACAAAACACTACTCAAAATATCCGCATAGTTAGCAATAATGGGGTTACTTGGAAGACTGAAGAAACCCCCTCTGGAAAATATGGTTGGTATCTCGATCTAGGACTTTCAACAGCAGGTAGCTTTACTGCCGATGGCGAACGTGTGATTGATGAGATGTCACTACGCGGACAGGTCTTATTCCTTACCACTCGCACACCGCACAATGATACCTGCGCTGCTGGCCTTAACGGCTGGACCTATGGCATTGATCCTTATACAGGGGGCCGTACACGATTTAACGTGTTTGATCTTAACCACGACAAATACGTTAACTTTAAAGACGCTTATACGGTCAATGGCGAAACATTCGTAGTGTCTGGTTTTCAAACAGCAGCGGGTGGGTTTAGCCTAGGTGGAGAAACACTCTTTAGCAGTGATGGCTCCGCAACAAAAGCTAACTATGGCCCCAACTCAACCGGTAGACAAACATGGCAAGCCCTGCCAGAGGATGAATAATGCAAACTGCACAGGCTCGCATAGAGCAAGGCTTCACCCTTATTGAAGTCATGATGGTGGTGGTGATTATTGGGATTTTGGTGGCTATTGCTTATCCCAATTACCAAACCTACATTGTGAACAGCAACCGCACAGAAGCCTTTGCTATGCTAAATGATGCAGCGGCACGGCAAGAGCGATTTTTTACACAAAACAACTACTACATCATTGGGAAAGTTGAAAATAGCATTGACAAGACAATAGTAAACTTAAATCTACCTTACTCCCTCATCAGTGAAAATGATGAGGATGAAGTTATCTCAAGCAGTGGAAATTACATATTAAAAGTAAGAAAAGTAGATAAATCAGGAGCGGTGAAAGATGATGGCGGCTACACCTTAACCGCCACCCCGCAAGGCAATCAGGCAGAAAGAGATATCTTATGCGGGGCGTTGACTCTAAATGCCATGGGCATCAAGGGTGCAGCGGGAGATGTAGATCGCTGCTGGCGTTAACACAAACCGCCAACCTAACCACCTAGCGCAACTCTTTAGGAATAGAAAAGGTCACGTTTTCCGGGCGGCCTTGCAGTTCCTCAGCACCGCTGGCTCCCCACTGGCGCAGGCGTGCCACCACGCCATGCACCAGCACTTCAGGAGCGGACGCGCCAGCGGTGATGCCCACCTTCTGCACATCTTTAAACCATTCTTGGCGCAAATTTTCCGCGCCATCAATCAGGTAAGCAGGCGTGCCCATGCGTTCGGACAGCTCACGCAAACGGTTGGAGTTGGAGCTGTTCGGGCTGCCCACCACCAGCAACAAATCACACTCAGCGGCCAGTTGCTTCACAGCATCTTGGCGGTTTTGCGTGGCGTAGCAGATATCATCCTTACGCGGCCCACCGATGCTAGGGAAACGCTCCCGCAACAGGTCGATGATGCGCCGCGTGTCATCCATGGACAGGGTGGTTTGGGTAACAAAGGCCAGTTCCTGCGGATTCTGCACCGCAAGCCGCGCCACGTCCTCCTCACTGGCCACTAGATAAATAGCACCCCCGTTGCGGCCATCGTATTGGCCCATGGTGCCCTCCACTTCGGGGTGTCCGGCATGGCCAATCAGGACGCACTCACGGCCTTCGCGGCTGTATTTGGCTACTTCCAGATGCACCTTGGTCACTAAGGGGCAGGTGGCATCAAAAATCTTCAAGCCGCGCTGCTCCGCCTGCTGGCGCACCGCTTGGGATACACCGTGGGCGCTAAAGATCAAAATGACCTTATCAGGAACCTGCTCCAGCTCCTCGACAAAAATCGCCCCCCGCGAGCGCAGATCCTCCACCACAAACTTGTTGTGTACCACTTCGTGCCGGACGTAGATGGGCGGGCCGAAGATTTCCAAGGCACGGTTGACGATCTCAATGGCACGGTCAACACCGGCACAAAAGCCGCGAGGATTGGCGAGTTTGATTAGCATGATGGATTCCGCGCATTCGGGAGAGGAAGAACAGCCAGAAGGGTACACCAAGCGCAGCACAAGGCTGACCAGACAGCACCGCACGGCGTGCAGCCTGTCTGGACGGGATACACCCGCTTAATGAACCTCAATCACCTCAACATCAAAGGTCAGGGTTTTGCCTGCCAGAGGATGGTTAAAATCGATGGTCACTTGCTGCTCATCGAAGGCTTTAATCACCCCCGGCAGCTTGGCGTTGGCAGCATCGTTAAACAGAATCATCAAACCTTCAGACAGCTCCATGCCGTCAAATTGGCTGCGTGCCATGGTTTGCACATTCTGTGGATTCTGCGGGCCAAAACCTTTTTCCGGGGGAATGCTCAGGCTGCATTTGTCACCGGCCTTAAGGCCAAACAGGCTTTGCTCGAATCCCGGCAGCAAGTTGCCATCGCCCACTTTGAAGGTGGCGGGCTTCTTACCAAAGGTGCTGTCTACCAAGTCACCGCTGTCCAGTTTGATGGCAAAGTGCAGGGTGACGGTTTTGTCAGAGCCGATAAGCTGTTCAGTCATTGACAGAGTCTCCAGAGGGGTTGCCCTTGAACATATCCAGCGCCAGCATCACCGCACCAATAGTGATGGCGGTATCTGCGATGTTGAACGCCGGGAAGAACCAGCGATCCTGCCAGTGCACCAGAATAAAATCGATGACATGCCCAAACATGACCCGATCGTACAGATTGCCCAGTGCGCCACCCAGAATAAGCGCCAGCGCAATGGCCGTCCATGTTTCAAAGCTACGCAAACGCTTCAGCCAGACCACCAGCACTAGGCTAACGCTCAGGGCGATGGCCGCAAACAACCAGCGCTGCCAACCGGATTCCGTAGCCAAAAAGCTGAAAGCGGCCCCAGTGTTGTAGGCCAGCGTCCAACTGAACAGGTCCGGAATCACCGCAATGCGCTGGTAAAGGGTCAGGCTGCTCTCAAAATAGAACTTAGTCGCCTGATCCAAGACGATGACCAGCAGGCTGAGCCACAGCCAAGGCAGCTTGCCAAGATGGCTCATGGGCCGGTCACTCCGCTCAGGGAAAACGCCTTAGGCATACTGGCGCACCTCACCTGCCCCGCTGATATTGGTCACACAGCGGCCACACAGCTCAGGGTGCTCAGCATGAGTGCCTACGTCCGGCAGGTGGTGCCAGCAGCGCGCACACTTGGCATGGGCGGTTTTCAGGATGCGCAGCTTCAGGCCCGGCAATTCACTTTGTACCGCTTCGGCAGGCGCACTGCTGAAGGGCGCAAGGCTCACGCTGGAGGTGATCAGCACAAAGCGCAGCTCGTCAGCCAAACGCGACAGACTGCTAGTCAGTGCTTCATCGGCATAGAGGGTGACTTCAGCCTGCAAGCTGCCGCCGATGACTTTGGCGGTACGCTGGTTTTCCAGCTCTTTGTTCACGGCGGTTTTCACGGCCATGACCGACTCCCAGAAGGCCCGATCCAGCTCAGTGCCTTCCGGCAGCTCGCTCAGCCCTTCATACCAGGTATTCAGCATCACTGACTCGTTACGCTCGCCCGGCAGGTATTGCCAGATTTCCTCAGCGGTGAAGGCCAGAATCGGCGCAATCCAACGCACCAGCGCTTCGGCAATGTGGTAAAGCGCGGTCTGGCAGGAACGACGCGGCAAGCTGTCGGCGCCGGTGGTGTACTGGCGATCCTTGATGATATCGAGGTAGAAGCCGCCCAGCTCTTGAGCGCAGAAGTTATGCACCTTCTGATAGACCACCCAGAAGCGATAGCTGTCGAAGGCTTCTTGGATTTCGCGTTGCAGCAACAGCGCCCGGTCGATGGCCCAGCGATCCAAAGCCAGCAGTTGATCATTAGGCAGCAAGTCACGCACCGGATCAAAGCCGCTCAGGTTGGAGAGCAAGAAACGCGCGGTGTTACGGATACGCCGGTAGGAGTCCGCGCTACGCTGGAGGATCTGCTGGGAGACCGCCATTTCACCGGAGTAGTCAGCGGAGGATACCCAGAGGCGCAGAATATCCGCCCCCAGCGTATCAGTGACTTGCTGCGGCGCAATCACGTTGCCCAAGGATTTGGACATCTTGCGGCCCGTCTCATCCACTGTGAAACCGTGGGTCAGCAAAGCACGATAAGGCGCATGGCCGTCGATGGCGCAGCCGGTCAACAAGGAGGAATGGAACCAGCCACGATGCTGATCGGAGCCTTCCAGATAGAGGTCAGCACGCGGGCCTTGATCGTGGCCCATGGGGTGCGAACCGCGCATCACATGCCAATGGGTAGTGCCGGAATCAAACCATACATCCAAGGTATCGCTGATTTTTTCATACTGCGCGGCTTCTTCGCCCAATAGATCAGCAGCGTCCAGTTTAAACCAAGCCTCGATGCCCTCTTGCTCGACGCGCTGGGCGACGGCTTCCATCAGCTCCACAGTGCGCGGATGCAGCTCGCCACTTTCGCGGTGCAGGAAGAACGGAATAGGCACGCCCCAGTTGCGCTGGCGGGAGATACACCAGTCCGGGCGATCGGCAATCATATTATGCAAGCGCTGTTGGCCCCAAGCGGGCACGAATTCAGTCTGCTGAATGGCCGCTAGGGAACGCTCACGCAGGGTCACGCCCTCGGTAGGCTGCCGATCCATGCCGACAAACCACTGAGCAGTGGCGCGGTAGATCAGCGGGGTTTTATGCCGCCAGCAATGCATATAGCTGTGGGTGATGCGCTCATGCTTGAGCAGGCTGCCCACTTCGCCCAGCTTGGCGACAATGTTCGGCGTAGCCTTCCAAATGAATTGGCCACCAAACAGCGGCAGCGACTCCACATAGACACCGTTGCTCTGCACCGGGTTCAGAATGTCGTCATTCTGCATGCCGTAGCGTTTGCTGGAGTAGAAGTCATCCTCACCGTAAGCCGGTGCGGAATGCACAATGCCAGTACCAGCATCCACACCCACGTAATCGGCCAAATACACGGGGGAGAAACGCTCATAGAAGGGATGACGGAAGCGAATCAGCTCCAGCGCCTCGCCCTTAGCGATGGCAATCACAGTGCCTTCCAACTCGTAGCGCTTCAGGCAGCTTTCTACCAGCTCCTCAGCCAGCAGCAACAGGCGCTCGCCGGTATCCACCAAGGCATAATTAAATTCGGGATGGACGTTCAAAGCTTGGTTGGCGGGAATCGTCCAAGGAGTCGTCGTCCAGATCACAATAGCCGCAGGTTTCGGCAAACTAGCCAAACCAAAGGCAGCGGCCAGCTTGTCGGCATCTTCAATGGGGAAGGCTACGTCGATGGCTTCGGACTGTTTGTCTTGATACTCCACCTCCGCCTCAGCCAAGGCCGAACCGCAGTCAAAGCACCAGTTCACCGGCTTTAAGCCCTTGAACACAAAGCCTTGCTTGACCATTTCACCCAAGGCACGGATTTCACCGGCCTCGTTGGCAAAATCCATGGTGCGGTAGGGATTGTCCCAATCGCCCAACACACCCAAACGGATAAAGTCGGCCTTCTGCCCTTCCACCTGCTCGGCGGCGTAACTGCGGCACAGCTCGCGGGTTTTGTCAGCGGGCAGGTTTTTGCCGTGGGTGACTTCCACCTTGTGCTCAATGGGCAGACCGTGGCAATCCCAACCCGGCACATAGGGCGCATCAAAGCCGGACAGCGTCTTAGAGCGGATGATCATATCTTTGATGATCTTGTTCACCGCATGACCGATGTGAATGTTGCCGTTGGCGTAGGGTGGGCCATCGTGCAGTACAAACTTCGGGCGACCCTCACCCACCTGACGCAATTTCCGATACAGGTCGATCTGCTGCCAGTGGTGCAGAATCTCCGGTTCGCGCTGAGGCAAACCGGCCTTCATGGGAAACTCCGTCGCGGGTAAATTGAGGGTCGCTTTGTAATCGGTCATTTCAGTTTTGACTCGTCATAAGGGGGTTGACGCCCAGTAAGCACGGGCGGCGGCAATATCCATGTTGATGGCCTGTTTCAGGGCATCCAGTGAGGCAAAGCGCTGTTCATCACGCAGTTTGTGCCGGAAGGTCACCTGCATACGGCGGTTGTAGAGATCGCCGCGATAGTCCAGCAGATGCACTTCCAGATGCGGCAGGCCGTCGCCTTGCACCGAGGGGCGCAGGCCGATGTTGGCTACCGCGGGCAGCCGCTGGCCATCCACCTCTGCCAGCACGGTAAAGACACCCGACAGCGCGGTACGGCGGCGTTTAAGCTGAAGGTTAGCGGTGGGTGCGCCCAATTCGCGGCCCAAATGCTGACCGTGAATCACCCGGCCCTGTACAGCATAAGGACGACCCAGCAGGCGTTCGGCATGGGCTAAATCGCCAGCAGCCAGCGCCTCACGCACGCTGGTACTGCTAACCCGCAGCCCGTCAAGGCTTAAGGTGGTGGCGGCTTCAACCGTGAAACCCTCCCGCTCACCGGCGCGGCGCAGGAACTCAAAGTCCCCAGCGCGATCGCAGCCAAAGCGAAAGTCATCGCCCACTTCCAGATGCTGTACGCCCAAGCCTTCCACCAGCACTGCATGCACAAAATCGGCGGCGCTGCGCTCACGCAAACGCCGGTTGAATGGCAGGCACAGCACCTGATCCACCCCCTGCGCGGCCAGCAACAGCAGCTTTTCACGCAGACGCGCGAGGCGCGGTGGGGCTTGTTCCGGGGCGAAGAACTCACGGGGCTGCGGCTCAAAAACCACCACGCAGCTCGGCACCGCCAGCGCCTTAGCGCGGGCGCACAGCTGCGCCAGAATGGCTTGATGCCCCCGGTGTACGCCGTCAAAATTGCCGATGGTGGCAACACAGCCCCGATGTCGGGGTTGCAGATTGTGAAGATCCCGAACCAGCTGCATACCGCGTCACATCTTCGTGAAATGATCGATTATACGCATGAGCTGCCGCCAGCGGACAGATGATGCCCACCTCAATGCCGCAGATGACTCAAGCGCATCCCCAACAGCATCAGCGCCCCGGCAAAGGCCGCAATGCCAAGCGTCACCAATAGGCTTAAATGCAGTGCGCGCTGCTGCCAATCCCACGCAAACCAGTCGCTTGAGGGCACATTTAGCCAGAAGATACTGGCGATCATCGCCAAGCAAGCTCCAGCCAAACGCAGTCCAAACAACATCCAGCCCGGTTGCGGCTGGTAGATGCCGGCTTTGCGCAGCCCCCAGAACAACAGCCCCGCGTTGAGCGTGGAAGACAACGAAGTCGCCAACGCCAGCCCCACATGCTGCATAGGCCAAATCAAAATCAGGTTGAAGGCCATATTGGCCAGCATACAGAAGACTGCAATCCGCACCGGGCTCTTAACGTCTTGGCGGGCAAAAAAGCCCGGAGCCAACACCTTGATCAGCATAAAGGCCAGCACGCCCAGCGAGTAGGCCTCCAGAGCGCTGGCAGACTGTACCACTGCTTCTTCCGTCATCGCGCCGTAGAAGAACAATCCCGCAATCAGCGGCTCAGCCAGAAAGCCCAGCGCCAAAGCCGCCGGAACGCCCACCAGCAGCACCATGCGCAACCCCCAATCAAGGGTTGCGGAAAAGGCTTTGGTGTCCGCTCCGGCATGCTGCCGCGACAGGCTGGGCAGAATCACCGTACCAATGGCAATGCCAAACGCGCCTAGCGGTAACTCCGACAAACGGTCAGCGTAATACAACCAAGACACGCTGCCGGTTTGCAGAAAGGACGCCAGCACCGTATCCAACAACAAATTGATCTGGCTAACCGATACCCCAAAGAGTGCAGGCACCATCAGCAACAAAATACGCTTAACCCCCTCATCCTTGAGCTTGAGGCGCGGACGCGGCAACAAGCCCAACTTGGCCACGTAGGGCAACTGAAAGCCCAATTGCGCGATTCCCGCAAAAAACACCCCCCAAGCCAGCGCCGTCACCGGCTCGTCAAAATAGGGCGAGAGCAGCACCGCCGAACCGATCATGCAGACATTCAGCAACACCGGGGTAAAGGCTGGCACGGCAAATTTGCCGTAACTGTTGAGAATCCCAGCGGTAAAGGCAGTCAGGGAAATCAGCAGCAAATAGGGAAAGGTGATGCGCAACAAATCGCTGGCCAGTGCTTGCTTGGCTGGCTCATCGTGAAAGCCCGGGGCGAACAGCATAATCACATAGGGCGAAGCCACCACCCCCAAGGCAGTAAGGGCGGTCAGTACCAAGCCCAGCGTACCGGCGGTGTGATCCACCAGCGCCTTTACCTCCGCCAAGCTGCGCTGGGTGCGGTACTCCGAAATCACCGGCACAAAGGCTTGGGCAAAAGCGCCCTCAGCAAACAGACGGCGCAGAAAGTTGGGAATCTTAAAGGCGATGACAAAGGCATCCGCCGAAGCCCCTGAGCCTAAATAGTTGGCAACCACGATATCGCGCACCATGCCCAGCACGCGGGACAACAGGGTCATGACGCTGACGACTGCGCCTGAACGCAGTAAGCCCTTCTCAGACATTCGGTATTCCTAGCGGTGCAGCAGTGGCAAATGGGGATGGCGACCGCCTTTGCAGCAAGCTAAACGGACGAGCCATATCACAGGGCAGCGAGTGTAGCCTTGCCTTGGTCGCCCGACCAGTAGCGGAAAGCTGCCAGCAGACTTGACAACTGACGATTGCCTCGGCATGATTCGCGGCCTTATTTGTGTGCTAATCCCCCAGTTTTTTCGAGGAGTTCGACGGTGGCCAACAGCCCTTCCGCCAAAAAACGCGCAATTCAGGCTGAGAAGCGTCGCAGCCACAACGCCAGCTTGCGCTCCATGGTTCGTACCTATATCAAGAACGTGGTCAAGGCAATTGCTGCCAAAGATCTGGACAAGGCCCGGACTGCTTACACCGCCGCCGTTCCAGTCATCGACCGCATGGCCGATAAAGGCATCATTCACAAAAACAAGGCCGCTCGTCATAAGAGCCGCCTGAACGGTCATATCAAAGCGCTCGGCGAAACTGCCGCTGCCTAATTGATAGGATCAGACAAAAAACCGGCCTTGAGCCGGTTTTTTGTTGTCTGGTGTTTAGGTTCGGTGCTCTGTCTTTCCAAGACCTCCTCCTTCCTCTTGGGTCAAAGGGCGAATCTCAAAGGAAGTCATCCGGCCATGAATATTGGCGCAGCGATTCGGAACATTCGTCTAGAGCGGGGGCTTACGCTGGAGCAAGTTGCGCTGGAGACAGATACCTACGCAGGCAATCTCTCCAAAATCGAGCGCGGCCAGCACCCGCCCTCTCTTGAGTTGTTACACAAGGTGGCTCAAGCGTTAGGCATGCGCATGTCTGAGCTGTATGCCCTTGCAGAAAGCAACACAGCCCCTAGCGATTTTTCTTTGCAAGAAAACCAAGGTGATTACGCTAACGAGGTGATTCTGATGCGCCGCCATTTTCAGGCGCTCACGCAGACTAACCGAGCCTTGGCGCTTGAACTCATTAAGGTCTTAATTCGGAGTCAAAACCCTGAATAAAAAACCGGTTCTGAGTGGGGATTAAATCAGCCAATCGAGCAAAAGGTTAGCCAGTCTTGGGCACTAACCTGACTTCAAGGTCACAGCCCACCGCAGCAGCATACTTGCGCAGTGTCAGTAGGGATGGAGAGTGTTTGCCTCCAGCCTCAAAGCGTGCGATAGCTGGGGCTTTTGTGTGCATTCTTTCTGCGACTTCAGCCTGAGTAAGACCCGCTTGTTCGCGAGCCTGAAGTAGCTCATAAACCAGCGCATACTCTTCAGCTAAGGCGTTATAAGCCTCCTTGACCTCTGGGTTGGCAAGGGCGCGTTGTTTGAGTTCAGCGTGAGTGAGCATTTTTGATCTCCTGCATACGAGCTAGAGCAAGCTTGACGCTCTAACAAAAAACCGGCCCTAAGCCGGTTTTTTATCATCTGGGATATAAACGCGCTAAAGCGCCTACCATCGCACAGCAACGGCAGAAGCACTCAGCACTTTACTGAGCCGCCTGCCCCGCCCAAGGCATAATCGGGATGGCTGTCACCGCATTTTGCGGGCTGCCGTCGACCATGCGGTCGCTATAGACCAGATAGACCAGCGTATTGCGATCAGTGTCGTGGAAACGCACCACCTGCATAGTCTTGAAGACCAGCGAGGTGCGCTCTTTGAAGACTTCTTCGCCCTTCTCCAGCTTTTCCTTAATGCGGATCGGCCCTACTTGACGGCAGGCAATGGAGGCTTCAGAGCGGTCTTCCGCCAGCCCTAGTCCACCCTTGATACCACCGGTTTTAGCGCGGGATAGGTAGCAGGTCACGCCATCTACCTTGGGATCGTCAAAGGCTTCCACCACTATTTTATGGTTGGGGCCTACCAGCTTGAAGGCGGTACTGACCTCGCCCACTTCACGGGCCATGCTCGATAGGGGCACAGCCAGCAGCAACATTCCTAGTGCATAAAGCGATCGCATATCTATCCTCACAGCAGAATCATATTGTCCCGGTGAATCAGCTCCGGCTCGTCGATGTAGCCTAACAAGCCCTCGATTTCATCCGTGGGATGCCCCAGCATTTTTTGGGCTTCGCCTGCACTGTAGTTAGCCAAACCGCGCGCCACTTCAAGGCCATGCGGCCCCATGCAGACCACCATCTCGCCGCGCCGGAAGTTACCCTCTACGACCTTAACCCCGACAGGCAACAGGCTACGCCCTTGACGCAGCGCGTTTACCGCACCAGCATCGAGGGTGAGAGTACCACGCATCTGCAAATGTCCAGCCAGCCATTGTTTACGAGATGCGTGCCGGGTGCGCTCAGGCAGCAGCAGCGTGCCCAAACACTCACCGGCCTTAAGGCGCGCCAGTACCTGTTCGATGCGTCCGCCCACAATCACCGTGTGCGCCCCAGAGCGCGCCGCCAGTCGAGCGGCGCGCAGTTTGGTTTGCATACCGCCACGCCCCAAAGCGCCACCACTGCCACCGGCCACCTCATCCAAACGCGGATCGTCGGCGCGCGCTTCGCTGATCAGGTTGGCATCCAACTTGATGCGCGGATCGGCGTCGAACATGCCATCACGGTCGGTGAGGATCACCAGCAGATCCGCTTCCACCAGATTGGCCACCAGTGCCGCGAGGGTATCGTTATCCCCGAAGCGGATTTCGTCAGTCACCACGGTATCGTTTTCATTGATGACCGGAATGGTGCCCAAATCCAGCAGCGTGCGTAGGGTACTGCGGGCGTTCAGATAGCGTTTGCGGTCGGAGAGGTCATCGTGAGTCAGCAGGATTTGCGCCGTGTGGCAGCCGTGCTGGGCAAAGCTGGATTCCCAGGCCTGCACCAAGCCCATCTGTCCCACAGCCGCTGCTGCCTGTAACTCATGTACCGCTTTGGGTCGGTTTGTCCAGCCCAAACGGCTCATGCCCGCTGCCACTGCCCCGGAGGACACCAGCACCAGTTCGACACCCGCATTGCGCAGACCGATCATCTGCTCAACCCAAGCCATCATGGCCGTTTGGTCAAGACCCCGGCCATCTGCCGTCAGCAGCGCACTGCCGATCTTCACTACCCAGCGCCGCGCACTGGTCACCTTGTCCCGCATGCTCCCACCTCAGATCCGATCAATCCGGTTCCGGCCCCTGTTTACAGCGAGCCGACAAGGAACATCATCTGCGTTTCCGCCTTAGCGGACGTAGATGATTTCCGCGCGATCTTCATCATCCTCATCCTCGTCATCAAAGTCGAAATCATCCTCGTCACAATCTTCGACTTTCTTGACGCCGGTACGCCGTAAGGTTCGGCTGTCGTCCAGCTCTTGCAGACGCGCCCTAGCCTCGTCTTCGATGCGCTGATCCAACTCGGCCAAACTCCGCGCATAGGCCGGGTCTTCTTCAAGACGCAGGGTACGCTCATCCAGATAGCGCATGATGGCCTGACTCAAGGCTTCAGTGCCTTCACGCTCCAAGGCGGAAATCACGAACACCGGGCCTGTCCACTCCAGACGCGCCACCACGGCTTTGAGGCGCTCTTCGCGCTCATCATCCAGCAGTTGATCGGCCTTATTCAGCACCAACCAGCGGTCGCGTTCCAGCAAGGCAGGGCTGAATTTTTCCAGCTCATGCAGGATGACTTCAGCGGCGTCAGCAGGATCGCTCTCATCCAGCGGAGCCATGTCCACCAGATGCAACAGCAAACGAGTGCGCGCCAAGTGCTTGAGGAAGCGAATGCCCAGCCCCGCGCCCTCAGCAGCGCCCTCAATCAGACCGGGAATATCCGCAATCACGAAGCTCTTATAGCGCCCAACGCTGACCACGCCCAAGTTAGGAATCAGCGTGGTAAAGGGGTAATCCGCCACCTTAGGCCGCGCCGCAGACACCGAGCGAATAAAGGTACTTTTACCGGCATTCGGCAAGCCCAGCAGACCGACATCGGCCAGCACCTTCAGCTCCAACTTGAGGTCGCGGAACTCACCGGGTTTGCCCGGCGTAGTTTGGCGCGGCGCGCGGTTGGTACTGGATTTGAAGCGAATATTGCCAAGGCCGTGCCAGCCACCCTGCGCCACCATCATGCGCTGACCGGCTTGGGTCAAGTCACCGATGACTTCTTGGGTGTTGGCATCAATGATGGTAGTGCCCACTGGCACCGGCAGAATCAGGTCTTCCCCCTTAGCCCCGGTGCAATCGGTGCTGCCGCCGTTCTCGCCGCGCTGTGCGTTAAAACGGCGCGTGTAACGGTAATCCACCAGGGTATTGAGGTTTTCATCAGCCATCAGATAAACGGAGCCGCCATCGCCGCCATCGCCACCGTTGGGGCCGCCCTTTTCGATGAATTTTTCGCGCCGAAAGCTCATGCAGCCGTTGCCGCCATCGCCCGCTTTTACAAAGATCGATACTTCATCGACGAATTTCATGGATACGCCTCCCGCCAAAACAGCGGGCCAAAAGCCAGAAACAAAAGGCAGTCCGGGTCAATCAACAGGTGCCAGAACCGCCAATGGATAGCCCGCTGTCCAAAGGCTAAATGCCTATCGGGGACAGGGGCCTGTCAAAGAGATACAGGATACAGAAACAAAAAAGCCCCGTCGGTATGACGAGGCTTTTTTTTAGCAGAGCGAGGATCAGGCAGTCGCAACACTTACGTAGCGACGACCGAAAGCACCCTTCACTTCAAACTTGATCACGCCGTCTACCTTAGCAAACAGAGTGTGATCTTTACCCAGACCAACGCCGTAGCCGGGGTGGAATTGCGTGCCACGCTGACGAACGATGATGTTGCCTGCGCGAACTGCTTGGCCGCCAAAGAGTTTCACGCCAAGGCGTTTACTTTCGGAATCGCGGCCGTTGCGAGTAGAGCCACCCGCTTTCTTGTGTGCCATGAGTCAATACTCCTGTAGAGGGATTCAGGCCTCTGATTAGCCTTGAATGCCGGTGATTTTGACTTCAGTGAACCACTGACGGTGGCCCTGATGCTTCATGTGGTGCTTACGACGACGGAACTTGATGATACGGATCTTGTCGTGGCGACCCTGCGAAATCACTTCCGCCGTGACTTTGGCACCTTCAACAACCGGCGCGCCGATTTTCAGGTCGTCACCGTTGGCAACCAGCAGTACGCGGTCAAATACCACGGATTCACCGGTACCGACTTCCAGCTTCTCAATCTTCAGGAACTCGCCTTCAGCTACTTTGTACTGCTTGCCGCCTGTTACAATCACTGCGTACATCGTCTATCTCCGTTAATCCTGCTCACCCAGCGCTTTTTCGGTATGGTTGGCGGCTGGCATGGCTGCACAGCGCGGACAGCACCTGTGCAATTGCGTAAGGCAGGCTATGCCTGTATGGAAAACAAGGGACGGGATTTTACGCAGACTGGCCCGGTTAGGCAAGAGCCTTACCCGCTCGCCTTGACAGTCAAACAGCCCCCCCATAGGATGCCGCGCATCCTCCGAGGAGTGTCTGCCTGAAATGTCAGCCCAATCTTTTTATCAAGTTGTGTCAGATGAGTTTGCCGCTGTCGACGCTATCATCAACCAGCAGCTTTCCTCGCGCGTCCCTCTGGTGGAAAAAATCGGGGACTATATCGTTTCAGCGGGGGGCAAACGCCTACGCCCGCTACTGGTGCTGCTAAGCGGTAAAGCGCTGGGAGCCTCCGGCGATCGCCTCTGCCAGTTGGCGGCCATTATTGAGTTTTTGCACACCTCGACGCTGCTACACGACGATGTGGTGGATATGTCTGGGATGCGCCGTGGCCGCTCCACCGCCAATGCACTGTGGGGCAATGCGCCCAGCGTGCTGGTGGGCGACTTTCTCTATGCCCGCTCCTTTGAAATGATGGTGTCACTGGGCTCATTGCCGGTGATGCAAATCATCGCTCAGGCGACCCGCGTCATCGCTGAGGGCGAGGTGCTGCAACTGACGCGCATCCGCGACGCCAGCACCACTGAAGAAATCTACATGGAAGTCATCCGGGGCAAGACAGCCATGCTGTTTGAAGCCTCAACCCATGGAGCCGCAACCCTGATTGGCGCTACCGCAGAGCAATCCGCTGCCTTGCAACGCTTTGGTGACAGCCTCGGCATCGCCTTCCAGTTGGTGGACGACTTGCTCGACTACCAAGGCGACAGTGAAACCCTCGGTAAAAACGTCACGAATGATCTGGCTGAAGGCAAACCCACTCTGCCGCTGATTTACACCATGCGCGAAGGCACGCCTGAGCAAGCCGCGCTGGTACGTCAGGCCATTCAACAGGGTGGCACTCAGGATTTAGAAAACATTCGGCAGGCCGTCGAAGCAGCAGGCGCGCTAGCCTATACCGCGCGACTGGCTCAGGATTACGCCAAGCAAGCCATCGCCTGTCTGGATATCCTGCCGCCTAGCCCCTACCGCGATGCGCTGATTGAGCTGACCGAGTTCGCTGTAGCCAGAACCCATTGAGGGATGCAGGGATGAGCTGACAACCGCTCATCCCTTCTGGCTTTACCCGCACAGTCTTTGCCTGCACAGCGCTCATTATCGGCATCTGGTACTTGCTATTTATTCAATAAGAATTATTCTCATCTAATATCAGTGAATATGGAGATGAGGGTCATGACTTATCTGATTGATGCCTGGCTGGATCGCCCACAACCCTACCTGCGCATTTTGCACCGGGAAACAGGTGAAGTCTGTGCAGTGTTGGAGCAGGACGCCTTAGAAGAATTGCGCGATCAAGGCGGGCTTGATCTGCACGAACTCAGCTCCACAGAGCCTCAAGTGCTTAAGGAGCTGGTTCGTAATCTATTTCTATACTGCTACGCCCAAGCCTTACGCTGAGCGCTATTGGCGAGGCTTAAACAATCGCCAGCAGTTCTACATCAAACACCAGTACGCTGTGCGGTGGGATGCTGCCGATGGCTTGGTCGCCGTAGGCCAGTTCGCTCGGCACAAACAGACGCCATTTGCTGCCGACGTTCATCAGTTGCAGGGCTTCTGTCCAGCCTGCAATCACGCCGCTGATCGGGAACTCGGCAGGCTCGCCACGCTGGTAGGAGCTGTCGAATACGCTGCCGTTGATCAGGGTGCCGTGGTAGTGGGTACGCACGTTGTCTTCTAGGGCTGGACGCGGGCCTTCGCCAGTGGTCAGCACTTCATATTGCAGGCCTGAAGGCAATTGCGTGATGTTGTCGCGACGGGCGTTTTCTACCAAGAATTCTGCACCCTCAGCCTTGGCGCGCTCGAATTTGGCTTGGTTTTCAGCCTGCATGCGCTCGCGGATCACCCGGAAGCTGGCATTAAGGGCATCGGTCGGCACCTGACTTTCCAGCCCAGTAAAGGCATCGGCAAGACCGGCCAACACGGCTTGTAGGCTGGCACCCGGTGGTGGGTTGTCACGCAGTTGGTTGCCCAGCTGCATGCCAATGCCGTAGCTGACACGCGCTTCGTCGGTGGAAAGGTCGAGAGAGGACATGGGTGCTCCAAAGGGGCATCAAAAGGGCCGGTCAGACTAGCATAAGTGCCGTTATTCGCCAGCGGCTGCCCTGTATAAAAGGGAGCCTTTGGGTGCGATTGAGCGCCAAAAACAACACTGCCCATCGCGCTAGGCTGATGGGCAGTGTGCAAATCTGTTCAATTCAGCAGAGGCGCGGTGCTCAGTGTTTCATGAACTTTTCCATGTACCCCATGGCTACCGCTGATACCACGAAGGTCATGTGAATGATCACATACCAGAGCAGTTTGTCGTTGGGGATCTTTTCCGCTTCCATGAACATGCGCAGCAGGTGGATCGAGGAAATGGCTACGATGGAAGCGGCGACTTTTAGCTTCAGTGAGCCGGAGTCCATCTTGCCCAGCCAACTGAGCTTTTCTTGGTCTTCGGCGATGTCGAGCTGGGAGACGAAGTTTTCGTAACCGGAAATCATCACCATCACCAACAAGCCACCGACCAGCGATAGGTCAATCAGTGATAGCAGTACCAATACCAGTTCGGACTCAGACAGGACGAAGATATTGGGCAGGATGTGGTACAGCTCCTGAAAGAACTTCAGGCTGAGGGCCAAGAGGCCCAGCGATAAACCAAAGTAAATTGGAGCCAACAGCCAGCGGCTGGCGTACATGGCATTTTCAAGGAAGCGTTCCATGATCTCTCGGCAAGGCGTCTAGGAAGGGACGGTTCTCTATAGTAGCCGCCCTTGGCTAGAAAGGGTTTAGATTTTGCGTGATTCCATGGGCTAATAAGGGGTCTTATAAGCCCTATTTCAAGGCTTTCAGCTTGAGCGAATCACCTGTCCGCTGGCTAAGTCGCGGATCAAGCTCGGATGCCGCCGCCCGCCTAAAGCACCGCCTAATACGCCATCGAGCTGACAGGAAAAGTACTGTTCAACCCGCAGGCGCGAGCGCGCCGCCGGACGCCCGCTCGGATTGGCTGAGGTGGAAATCAAAGGCCCGGTCAGGGCGCAGATATCGCGCACTAAGGGGTGAGCGGTGACGCGCAGGGCTACGCTGTCATGCTGGCCGGTGATCCACATCGGTAGGCGATTGCGGTGCGGCACCAGCCAAGTATTAGGCCCAGGCCAACTGCTGGTCAGGCGCTCCAGCCAGAGCTTAGGCAGTCCATCTAGCAGAAAATCGAACTGATGGATGCAATCAGCAATCAGGATCAGGCCCTTGCTCATCGGGCGGGTTTTAAGGGCTAATAGCCGCTGTACTGCCTGCTCGTCCCAAGGGTTGCAGCCCAATCCCCACACGGCTTCGGTCGGGTAGGCAATCACGCCGCCCGCCTCGACAATCCGTGCTATTTGCCGCACACGCCAGCTGATAATCATTCCCGCTACTCCTGAAGACAAGCCGCGCAGTCTACCGAAGCCTGAAAGCGGTCGCATCGCTGGCGTAGGGCTGTAGGCTTAGGTGGTTCGCGCTGTCCAAAGGCCTGCTTGGCCGTGAATTTGCCCCTCTAGCTCCAGTTCAGTCAGGGCTACCAAGACTTCTGGCACGCTTTGACCGCTGATGGCGGCTAAGGCTTCTGTGCTGAGAGGCGCGGCGCGCAGGTGGCGTAGCAGCGGGTGTTCATCTTCCCGGCAAGGCGCGGCTTGGGCCAAATGGGTGAACAAATCCTCTGTATGAGGTACTTGCTGCCAGCCACGCAGGGCTTCAAGGATATCCGGCAATCCCTCTACCAAGGCCGCGCCTTCCCGGATCAGTTGGTGACAGCCCCGCGCACCGGGGTGATGAATCGGCCCCGGTATAGCAAAGACTTCGCGGCCTTGCTCCGCCGCTAGACGCGCGGTAATCAGCGAGCCACTGGCTAGGCCTGCCTCCACCACGAGGACACCCAAGGATAGGCCGCTGATAATGCGGTTACGCCGAGGGAAATTGCTGGCCTGTGGCGGTGTGTCCAAGGGTAACTCCGACACCAAGGCGCTGCCCTGCTCCAACATGGCCTGCGCTAAGCTGCGGTGGCGAGGTGGATACATGCGCTGCAAACCGGTGCCCAACACGCCAAGGGTCTGCCCACCCACCGCCAAAGCCCCTTGATGGGCTGCGCCGTCAATGCCCAACGCCAGACCGCTGGTCACCACAAAGCCAGCACTGGCCAGACTGCTGGCAAAGGCATGGGCGTGTTCCAAGCCGGGTTGTGAAGCATGACGGCTGCCCACCATGGCGATTTGCGGGCGCTCCAATAAGCGAACATCGCCTTCCACATAAAGTAAGGGCGGGGCATCTGCCAACTCAGCTAACAGCGCAGGATAGGCGGAGTCCTGTGACATCAGCAGATGCCGGTTAGGGCCTTCAAGCCAGCGCTGAGCCGCTGCAGCACGCTGTTTCACCTCAGGACTATGGCGGGCCTCAATACTGGCCACAGGTAAACTCAAGGCTCGCCATGCGGCGGCGGGCGCTTGTAGCGCGCTCAACGCATCACCAAAGGCCTGTAGCAGTTTTTGCAGGCGGCGCGGCCCCAGTCCCGGTGTTAAATGCAGACAGAGGCGCGCCTCCAATTCAGCAGCAGACAACGTGCTCATCCAACGTCCTTGTACTTGTAGGCTTGAGTGTAATTAAGGGTTGCGTACCCGATCTTCTACCGACAACGAACGGCTGGCCTGTAGCACCAAGCCATAGCTGAGTTTTTCGTAGAGACGGAACACCATCAGCAATCCGGCACGTTCATCAGGGATTTTGATCTGCTCGCCCGTCAGACGGTCGCGCACGGTTTCGCCTTTTTTGTAGACGGCCAGCACATTGCCCTCTTTCAGACCGTCGCGTGCGCCCTTGTTGAGGATGACCACATCAAATTGGCCGATTTGCGTCACGCCGCGCGGGACATCAAGGATCATCCCGGACACCGGCTTATCCGGGGCGGCAGGTGTAAAGGTGGTATTGATGGCGCGGTCTTCGCTGGGCAGTAGACGATCGCCCAAACGCACCTCTTGGGTGATGCGCGTCAGGTTCAGGCTAGCCACCTCAGCATCCACGGCCACCAGTTCGGCGCTGCCGACGTCATCGGCATTGATGCCTAACAGCTCTTGGGTTTCCGGATCAACGTGGGATTTACCCTGCCGAAACAGCACATAGGCAGGCTGCGGCTTGGTGAAGTTTCCCCGTGCATACACTCGATCGCCCTGCCCGCTGATCACCCGTTCCGCATTGCCTGCCAAGATGTAGGGCGCGCGTGCTAGCTGTTCCGCACTGTCGATAATCCGGTTGCCCAGCAAAAAGCTGCTGATGGCGGTCAGGGGAATGGTGGGAATAGCCTCAGCAATGGGCTGGCTACGCACATGGGGCGACAGCTTGATCACCCCTCTCGACTCAGCACGCGCCATGGTTAAGCGCGGCTGGCCGTCGATGTACACCAAGCTCAGCACATCGCCCGGATAAATCAGGTGCGGGTTTGCAACCTGCCGATTGATATGCCAGATCTGCGGCCATTCCCAAGGTTTCTGCAAAAAACGCTCGGCCAAGCCCCAGAGTGTGTCGCCCTTTACCACGGTATAACGCTCGGGATGGCCTTCCTTGAGCTGTACAGCCGCCTGAATACCCGTAGCCATGACGAGCAATAGCAGGGCGAGTAGTGATTTCCTCATGGGGTGAATCCCTTTATGATATGACGTTGCATCAGGTGTTCAGGTGTGAGCGCGCCTAACGCTCATATCCCGTGCGACCAGCAGCTGCACTGGCTTTGCCCTTCGGGCCGCTGGCGATCTTAGCAGCGGATTTTGAGCCGGTTCCATTATAAATTGCGCATAACGAAGCCTATGGCCTTATTGACTATCCTAGAGTTTCCCGACCCGCGCCTGCGCACCCTCGCCAAACCAGTGGCTGAGGTGAACGACAGCATAGGGCGCTTGGTCGATGACATGATCGAAACCATGTATGCCGCCAACGGTATCGGTTTAGCCGCCACCCAAATCAACGTACACAAGCGCGTGGTGGTGATGGATCTGTCGGAAGAACGCGACACGCCTTGGGTGTTCATCAACCCGGAAATTGAGGTGCTGAATGCCGAGCTTGCGCCCTATCAAGAAGGCTGCCTCTCAGTACCGGGGTTTTATGAGGACATCAACCGACCCACTCAGGTGCGTATCCGTGCCCTAGACCGTGACGGCCAAGCCTACGAGATGGAGGCTGAAGGGCTGTTGGCGGTGTGCATTCAGCACGAATGCGACCATCTGAACGGCAAGCTGTTTGTCGATCACCTCTCCAGCGTCAAACGCGACCGTATCCGCAAAAAACTGGAAAAGCAGCAACGCCATAACGACTGACCCTGACGGCAACGGATCTGCCGCTCCCGGACGCCCGCCCCTTCCTGAGTTCGCATCATGCCCCAGCCTTTGCGCATCGTCTTTGCCGGAACCCCCGAATTTGCTGCCGAACACCTCAAGGCGCTCCTGAGCACTGAGCATCAGATTGTTGCGGTCTACACCCAACCAGATCGCCCAGCCGGACGCGGCCAAAAGCTCATGCCCAGCCCGGTTAAGCAACTGGCTGTACAGCAAGGCCTGCCAGTGTTACAGCCGCCGAGCCTGCGCGATGCCGCCGCCCAAGCCGAATTAGCCGCCTTGCAGCCCGACCTCATGGTGGTGGTGGCCTATGGACTGATTCTGCCGCAGGTGGTGCTGGATATTCCGCGCTTAGGCTGCATCAACAGCCATGCCTCCTTGCTACCGCGCTGGCGCGGTGCAGCGCCCATTCAACGCGCCGTGGAAGCAGGCGATGCCGAAAGCGGCGTGACGGTGATGCAGATGGAAGCAGGTCTTGACACCGGCCCCATGCTGCTCAAAGTCAGCACCCCCATCAGCGCTGAGGATACCGGCGGCACTCTGCATGATCGGCTGGCAGTACTAGGCGCGCAGGCCATCGTTCAGGCAGTGAATGCCTTAGCAGCTCAGGGACTGAAGGCTGAGACCCAGCAAGAAGCCCTGACCAGCTACGCCCACAAGCTGAACAAGGACGAAGCCGCCTTGGATTGGACGCGTCCGGCGGCTGAGCTGGAACGGCGAATTCGCGCCTTTCACCCTTGGCCAATTTGCCATAGCCGCCTGCATGGCGAAGTACTGAAAGTACACAAAGCCCGTCTGGCAGAAGGCCAAGGCGCGCCGGGGCAGATTCTCGCCGCCAGCAAGGATGGCCTGACGGTGGCCTGTGGCGAGGGCGCGCTGCAACTGAGCGTGCTGCAACTGCCCGGCGGCAAACCCCTTAGCGTCGCGGATTTACTCAACAGTCGCCGTGAGCAGTTTCTGCCCGGTGGAGTACTGGGCCAGTGAACCCGCGTCTAGCGGCGGCCCGCGCGCTGGCCAAGGTGCTCTCCGGTAAGGCCTCCTTGGGCACTAGCCTGCCGGAGCTACTCAGCCAAGTCGCCCCGCGTGACCGAGGTCTGACCCAAGAGCTGGCCTACGGCACCGCACGTTGGCAGCCGCGCCTGAGCGGACTGGCGGCGGCCCTGCTGCAAAAGCCTTTCAAAGCGGCTGACCGCGATGTAGAAGCCTTGCTGCTGGTTGGGCTCTATCAATTACTGTACATGCGAATCCCCGCCCACGCTGCGTTAGGCGAAACCGTGGGCAGCGTCGATAGCCTGAAAAAACCCTGGGCCAAGGGCTTGCTCAATGCGGTACTGCGCCGTGCCCAGCGCGAAGCGGCAGAGCTACTGCCCGCGCTGGAGCATGATCCGGTGATCCGCGTCGCCCATCCGCGCTGGCTGCAAAAAGCCCTCAAAGCCCACTGGCCTGAGCACTGGGAAGCGGTGTGCGACGCCAATAACCAGCACCCGCCCATGACCCTGCGCATCAATCGGCGTCAAACTGGGCGTGAAGCTTATCTGGCGGAATTAACTGCGGCTGGCATTGAGGCTCAGCCCTGCGCTTTCAGTCAGGACGGCATCCAGCTCAGCGCCCCCTGCGACGTCAGCGCCCTGCCCGGTTTTGCTGAGGGCCGGGTCAGCGTGCAGGATGAAGCCGCCCAACTCGCCGCGCACCTGCTGGAACCGGCTCCCGGCCAGCGCATCCTTGATGCCTGCTGCGCGCCGGGGGGTAAAACCTGTCACCTGCTAGAAGTCGAACCACAGCTCGCTGAGCTGGTGGCCTTGGATTTAGAACCGGCCCGCCTGAGCCGCGTTCAGGAAAACCTCAGCCGTTTACAGCTAACCGCCACCCTGATTGCCGCCGACGCGCGTGACACCGCTCACTGGTGGGATGGCCAAGCCTTCCAGCGCATTTTGTTGGATGCACCCTGCTCCGCCACTGGGGTGATTCGTCGCCATCCAGATATCAAACTGACCCGCCAGCCCGACGACATCGCCGCACTGGCCGAGTTACAGGGACAGTTGCTGGATGTACTGTGGCCGACTCTAGAAGTCGGTGGTCTGTTGCTCTACGCCACCTGCTCAGTGCTGCCCACGGAAAACCGCGAGGTTATCGCGGCCTTTTTAGCGCGCACGCCCAGCGCCCAACAACAGCCCCTTGCGCTAGACTGCGGCCTTGCACAAGCCCATGGTCGCCAATTGCTGCCTCAGCCTGATGGCCACGATGGTTTCTATTATGCCAAGCTGCTCAAGGTGGCGGTTTAGTCGCACCTTCAGGAGAAATCGCTGTGAAGATCATCATTCTAGGCGCTGGTCAGGTGGGCGGTACCCTTGCCGAACATCTGGCGGGTGAAGCCAACGACATCACCATCGTTGATACCGATGCCGACCGCCTGCGCGACCTCGGCGACCGGCTGGACATTCGCACCATCCTCGGGCGCGGCTCCTTCCCCACCGTGCTGCGTCAAGCCGGAGCCGATGATGCCGACATGCTGGTAGCCGTCACCAACAGCGACGAAACCAACATGATCGCCTGTCAGGTGGCCTTCACCCTGTTCCACACGCCGACCAAAATTGCCCGCGTGCGCGAGTCGGCCTATTTGGTGCGCTCTGACCTGTTCAATAACGAAGCCATTCCGGTGGACGTACTGATCAGCCCTGAGCAGGTAGTCACCAACTACATCAAGCGCCTGATTGAATACCCCGGTGCCTTGCAGGTCATCGACTTTGCCCAAGGCAAGGTACAGTTGGTGGCGGTTAAAGCCTATTACGGCGGGCCGCTGGTCGGGCAGGAGCTACGGCAAATCCGCGAGCACATGCCCAACGTAGAAACCCGCGTGGCCGCCATCTTCCGCCGCGACCGGCCCATCACCCCCCAAGGCAATACGGTGATTGAAGCCGATGATGAGGTGTTCTTCATCGCCGCCAAGGGCCATATCCGGGCAGTTATGAGCGAACTGCGCCGTTTGGATGATAGCTACAAACGCATCATCATCGCCGGAGGGGGCAACATTGGTGAGCGACTGGCCGAGGCCATCGAAAACCGCTATCAGGTCAAGATCATTGAGATGAACCCAAATCGCTGCCGTCATCTGTCCGATAAGCTGGATAACAGCATCGTGCTACAGGGCAGCGCCTCGGATCGGGATTTGCTGATGGAAGAAAACATCGGCGAGACCGATATCTTCCTCGCCCTGACCAATGATGATGAAGCCAATATCATGTCTTCGCTCCTAGCCAAACGCTTGGGCGCGCGCAAGGTGATGAGCATCATCAACAATCCGGCCTATGTGGATTTGGTGCAGGGCGGCGAGATCGACGTAGCCATCAGCCCGCAACTGGCCACCATCGGCTCCCTGCTGACCCATGTGCGGCGCGGCGATATCGTCAGTGCTCACTCCCTGCGCCGAGGTGCTGCTGAAGCCATTGAAATCGTCGCCCACGGTGACAAGGGTTCTAGCAAGGTAGTAGGCCGCGCCATTAAGGATATCGGCTTGCCACAGGGCACCACCATCGGCGCAGTGGTGCGCGGCGAAACGGTGCTGATTGCCAATGACAGCACGGTGATTGAGTCCAATGACCATGTGATTCTGTTCTTGGTGGATAAGCACTGTATTCGTGAAGTGGAGCGGCTGTTTCAGGCGGGGCTGACGTTTTTTTGATGGAGTCTTCCCCGTGCGGGGCGGTTAAAAAACGTCACTCACGCCTTGCATCATTTCGGCAAACAGGTTCCGTTTTTTCTTCATGGAATGCTCTCTTGTCTGGTGTTGAGCCAAGGCTACTTTTGTTGCCAAAAGCGACAATTTGTTGCATTATGCAGTCATTAATAAAAAACCCTAGGAGGCTGTATGGCTACCAGCGTCAGACTTGACGACGATTTTGTCGCGCAAGCCAAGGTTTATGCAGAGGCGGAGCATCGCTCTTTGCCCAAACAAATTGAGTATTGGGCAAAAATAGGCCGAATCATGGTGGACAACCCCGATTTGCCCTATGAGTTTGTGCGTGAGTCTTTGCTGGCCACCCAAGAAGCAGAACAAGGTTTGGTTAAGCCCTATGTCAGAAAAACCCAGCGCGGTTGAAATTTCGGTTTATCAAACCAACCGTTTTGAAAAAGCACTGCGCAAACTCCCTGAGGCGCTATGTCAGGTGGTTGAGGATGAAGTCGATAAGATTATCGAGAACCCCTATTTGGGTGAACTCAAAAAGGGCGATCTGGCATACCTTCGGGTGCATAAATTCTCTTTGAATCGGCAGCAGGTTTTGCTGGGCTATTCGTGGCTTGAGGGTAAGTTGGAGCTGTATTTGCTCCAGTTAGGCCCGCATGAGAATTTTTACGATAAGGCAAAAGACCAGCGCAAATCTGATTTTAAGCTCATCAAAGCTTAGTACTAGATGGCTGGCACTGATATTTACCCTCCCTCACAAGGCCATCACCACCCGCCCCCGGCTTGGGCACAGTTCCAGATAGCGCGTTGCCTCCACAAAATCGCTAAAGGGAAAAACCCGGTCGATGGGCACTTGCAGTTTGCCCTCTAGCGTCAAGCGGTCGATCTGCGCGATGGCCTCTTGCAGGGCGGCTTTTTGCGGTTCTATGCCCAGCTCCGGGTAGCCGGTGAAGTCGAGAATGCAGTGGCGGAAGAAGTGCAGGTGCTTTTTGAAGGCCTCGCAGGCGGGAAAGGCTGCATCATTGCCGCCGTTAATGCCGTAGAGCACCAGCTTGCCGCGCACGGCGGCAAGATCGCCAAGGGCTTTCATCTGCGGGCCGCCGCATTGATCCATGATCACTTCTACGCCCTGCCCTTGGGTGAGCCGCTGCACTTCCAGCACCAAATCCTGTTCTTCGGTGAGGATGATTTTGTCCGCGCCTAATTCGCGGATAAAGTCGCGGCTATCGGCTTCGCTAGTGGCACCTATCACCTTGGCTCCCAGCGCTTTGGCCATTTGCACCACCTGCGGGCCAAGGCAGTGCCCTGCCTCAGTGACCAGCACCCACTGGCCGGGGCGCAATCCAGCCAAGTTGATCAAGCCGAAGTAGGCATAGAGGTAGGGGGTGTAATGCACGGCGGCTTGCAGGGGGGTTAGGCAGTCCGGGTAAGGGGTCAGGGCTGAGCGCGGCATCAGCACCCGATCGCCCCAGGCCGGGTAGCGGTTTAGGGTACAGGCAGGAAAGGCCGCGACCCGTTGCCCGATCTGTAAATCCTCAATACCCGGCCCTATGGCTTCGATAATGCCGGCCATTTCCGAGCCTAAACCGGCAGGCAGGTGCGCGCTCTCCGGGGCTAGGTTTTGTCGCCACAGCACATCATGCCAACCCATGCCGAGGGCTTCTGTGCAGATCAGCAGCTCACCGGCACCCGGCATCGGCGTCGGGAGCTCTTCCAGACGCAACACGCTAGCCTCACCAAAGGCATGGAAACGAATCATGCGGGACATGGAACACCTTACCCTCGAATACGTAACAGGGACTCTATCCGGGTAGTTTAAAGGGTTCCAAGTCGTTACGGCTGATAGTCACCATAAACACCGATGATAAGCAGGGATTGCGCCGGAACATACCATTTAGTATGTTTCTGGAATGACTAAAGCCCATCATCGTAAAAAAGCCCCTGAGCAAGTACGCCGTGCGCTATTGGATTGCGCCGCGCGCTTGGCAATGGAACAGGGTTTAGCGGGAATTTCGCTGCAAGCTGTGGCCAGCGCGGCAGGTGTTACCAAAGGCGGACTGCTCTATCACTTTCCGAATAAACAGGCGCTCATTGAGGCGGTCTGCATGGATTTTTTGCAGACGCTGGATAGGATCATCAATGAGTTTCTGGCGCAACGGCCTGAGCAATACGGCTGTTTTACCCGCGCCTATGTCGAGACGGCCTTTACCTCGGACAGCACGCCTTGGGTATCTCCCTCACTTCACTTGCTCACCGAAAGCAGGTTGCGCGCGCTCTGGCTGAGTTGGCTACAAGGCCGTCTGACCCAGCACCAAGCCACTGATGCTGACCCAGCCCTTGAGGTTGTACGTTATGCCGCCGATGGCGTCTGGTTGGCGGATTTGGTGCAGGGTGCTGGCCGGACTCGCTCTGCTCGCGCGGAGCTGCGCGCACAGCTGCTTGCCCTAATCGACAAGGCCAGCCCATGAACCGCAATGACCTGCGCCGCCTCGACCTCAACCTGCTGATCGTATTCGAGACGCTGATGCACGAGCGCAGCGTGACCCGCGCCGCTGAAAAGCTGTTCCTCGGCCAACCGGCTATCAGTGCGGCCCTGTCGCGCCTGCGTACCCTGTTTGATGATCCGCTGTTTGTGCGTACCGGGCGCAGCATGGAGCCTACCGCGCGGGCGCTGGAGATTTTTGCTCTGTTGGCTCCGGCGTTAGATGCCATTTCCACAGCGGTGAGCCGCGCCGCTGATTTCCACCCAGCGACCAGCACGGCAGTGTTCCGCATTGGCCTGTCGGATGATGTGGAATTTGCCCTATTGCCGCCGCTGCTGCGCCGCTTGCGCTCCGAAGCACCGGGCATTCAACTGGTGGTACGCCGCGCCAACTATCTGCTGATGCCGCAACTGTTGGCCTCCGGGGAGATTTCCGTGGGAGTCAGCCATACCCAAGAGTTACCGGCCAACGCCAAGCGCAAGGTGCTGCGCCGCAGTCAGCCCAAACTGCTGCGCGCCGATGCCATTCCCGGCCCCTTGGCTCTGGATGATTACTGCAAACGGCCCCATGCGCTGGTGTCATTCGCTGGAGATTTAAGCGGTTTTATTGATGGCGAACTGGCCAAGCTGGGCCGCCAGCGCCATGTAGTGCTGGCCGTGCCACAATTTAACGGGCTGGGTACCTTGCTGGCCGGAACCGACATTGTGGCCACCGTGCCGGACTACACCGCCAGCGCTCTGACCGCCAGCGGCGGCCTGCGCGCCGAAGCACTGCCCCTGCCCACCCAAAGCTTTGAGCTGCACATGGTCTGGCGCGGCGCACAGGACAACGATCCGGCGGAACGCTGGCTAAGGTCGCGCATTCAGATGTTCTGCGGCGACCCAGACAGCTTGTAACGACTCAGCCTTTGTCACAGCTTAGTGCGAGTGGGAGCCGCTGCACTTATCAGTGGTCATGCAGGTGCTGATGTTTTCCGGTACCGGCATGGCCAGATCCAGCAGGCTGTTCAGGCGCGGGATGTCAAAACCACAGACCTTGGCCTCACCGATTTCCATCAGCGGACGCTTGATTAGCAGCGGCTCGCTCAGCATCTTCTCGATCAGCGCGTCACGGCCTAGGGCCACAGGATCAATCTCGCCGGATTTGATCTTAGGCGCGGCACCGTTCACCATGGCAGTCGGCTCCAGACCGACGAAAAAGGCTTCCAGCGTTTCCCGCGTCCAAGGGGTTTTCAGTAGATCACGGACTTGCAGACTGATGCCATGCTCTTGCAGCAGGTCTTTCTGACGACGATTGCCGCCACAGCCGGGTTTTTCGTAAAAGGTGATGGTTTTTGGCGCGGTCATGGTGATCCCTTTTAGGCTACACAGATAACAGAAGCCTAGAGCCTATCCCAAGCGGCCCTCTGCGTGCCAGACAGTTCGGCGCTCCATCATTCCCCCTGATAATTACCTTTGCCTCGTTCAATTCGTGCCAAGCACTGCCAAGCGCCAGACTCTCCGCCTCTTTCTATTCTGGACAGGCGAGCTTTCCATGCGCGCACCCCTTCAAAGCCTTCAGCATTCCGGTGTGGCCTTATTGGCCCTGCTGCTGCTCAACGCTTGCGGTAAAGCCCCGCAACTCAGCGCTCCACCGCCGCCACCTAAGGTCAGCGTGGCCGAGGTGCTGCAACAATCCATCATCGAATGGGATGAATTGACTGGCCGCCTAGAGGCCCCGGAGTCCGTGGAAGTACGGCCACGGGTCTCTGGCTATATTGATCGCATCTACTTTGAAGAAGGCGGATTGGTGAAGAAGGGCCAATTGCTGCTGCAAATCGACCCGCGCCCCTTTGAGGCGGAGGTCAAGCGCTATGAAGCCCATCTGCAACAAGCCCGCGCCCAACTAAGCCGCGCCCTTAACGAAGCCAAGCGCGGCGAGCGCCTGCGCCAAAGCAATGCCATGTCCGACGAGCAAGCCGAGGCGCGCAGCAGCAGTGCCAACGAAGCCCAAGCCGCTGTGGCCGCCGCCCAAGCTGAACTGGACAACGCGCGCCTGAATTTAGGCTTTACCCGCATCACAGCGCCCATTGATGGCCGGGTGGGACGCGCGGAAATCACCGCCGGTAATCTGGTGAATGCTGGGGAGTCCCTACTGACCACGTTGGTTTCCCATGACCGGGTGTATGCCTACTTTGATGCCGATGAGCGGCTGTTTCTCAAGTACTCAGCCTTAGCGCGTAAGGCCGGAGCCTCTGCCCGTGCGCCTAGCCCTGTGTACCTCGGTTTAGCCGATGAGACGGACAGCCCACACATCGGGCAACTGGATTTCCTCGATAATCAGCTCAATCCTCGCACCGGCACCCTGCGCGGACGGGCGGTGTTCGACAACCGCGAAGGCCGCTTTACCCCCGGCCTCTATGCGCGGGTGCGATTGGTGGGCAGCGAGGCCTACAACGCACTGCTGATTCAGGATCAGGCGGTGGGCACTGATCTGGGCAAAAAATTCGTGCTGGTGCTGGAGGCCAATAACCAACTGAGCTACCGCGCCGTGGAGCTGGGGCCGAAGCTGGAAGGCTTGCGCATCGTGCGCAGTGGCTTGAATCCCGGCGAGCGCATCGTGGTTAACGGCCTGCAACGCGCAGGCCCCGGTATGCCGGTGGACCCGCAGAGCGTACCCATGGCCGATGCGCGCACCTTGGCCGCCCTTGAGGCGCAACGTCAGGCGCTGATCAAGCTTCAGCCTAAAGCCGTAGCGCCGCTTTCCGCCGCGCTGAGGTCATCCCTGTGAACCTGTCTCAGTTTTTTATCCTGCGGCCCATTTTTGCGGCGGTGCTGTCCTTGCTGATTTTGATCAGCGGGGCCATCGCCCTCTTTCAATTGCCCATCAGCGAATACCCGGAGGTCGTGCCGCCCACCGTGGTGGTGCGCGCAAACTTCCCCGGTGCTAACCCCAAGGTGATCGGCGAAACCGTGGCCGCGCCCTTGGAGCAAGCCATTGTCGGTGTGGAAGGCATGCTCTATCTGTCCTCGCAGTCCACCGCTGACGGCAAGATGACCCTAACCATCACCTTCGCCTTGGGCACCGATCTGGACAACGCCCAAGTGCAGGTGCAAAACCGCGTCACCCGTACCGAGCCTAAGCTGCCGGAGGAAGTCACCCGGCTGGGCATCACCGTGGATAAAGCCTCGCCCGACCTGACCATGGTGGTGCATCTAACCTCCCCCGATCAGCGCTACGACATGCTCTACCTGTCCAACTACGCGGCCATCAACGTCAAGGATGAGCTGGCGCGGCTGGATGGGATCGGCGATGTGCAGATGTTCGGCTTGGGTGAGTACTCGCTGCGCGTGTGGCTGAATCCGCCGCAATTGGCCTCGCGGAGCCTGACTGCCAGCGATGTAGTCGCCGCCATCCGCGAACAAAACCGCCAAGTGGCTGCCGGTTCCTTAGGTGCGCCACCTGCACCGGGAGCCACCAGCTTTCAACTGTCCATCAATACCCAAGGGCGGCTGGTTGAGGAGGAGGAGTTCGCCAATATCATCGTGCAGACCGGCCCGCATGGTGAAATCACCCGGCTGCGTGACATTGCGCGCATTGAATTGGGCTCCAGTCAGTACGCCCTGCGCTCCTTGCTCAACAACCAACCTGCAGTGGCTATGCCGATCTTCCAGCGCCCCGGCTCCAATGCCATCGACATCTCCAATGCAGTACGCCAGCGCATGGCCGAGCTGAAACAGAGCTTCCCGCAGGGCGTGGATTACGCCATCGCTTACGACCCCACGGTCTTTGTGCGCGGCTCCATTCAAGCAGTGGTACACACCCTGTTTGAAGCCATCTTGCTGGTGGTGGTAGTGGTGATTCTGTTTCTGCAAACTTGGCGAGCGTCGATTATTCCGCTGGCGGCGGTGCCGGTCTCACTGATCGGTACCTTTGCGGTGATGCACCTGTTTGGCTTCTCCCTCAACGCGCTGTCGCTGTTCGGCTTGGTGCTGGCCATCGGCATTGTGGTGGACGATGCCATCGTGGTGGTGGAGAACGTCGAGCGCAATATCGCCCTCGGCAAGGAGCCGGTGGAAGCCACGCGCAAGGCCATGCAGGAAGTCACCGGGCCGATCATCGCCACGGCGCTGGTGCTCTGTGCGGTCTTTGTGCCCACGGCCTTTATTTCTGGGCTGACCGGGCAGTTCTATCAGCAATTTGCCCTGACTATCGCCATTTCCACGGTGATTTCCGCCTTTAACTCCCTGACCTTATCGCCTGCGCTCTCAGCGGTGTTGCTGCGTAGCCATCATGCGCCCAAGGATGGTTTTTCGCGGTTGCTGGATCGACTGTTTGGCGGCTGGCTGTTTGGGCCGTTCAATCGGCTGTTTGACCGTGCCAGCCATGGCTATGTCGGCATCGTGCGCCGGGTACTGCGCGGCTCTGGCATTGCACTGGTACTCTATGCAGGGCTGATGGTGCTGACTTGGCTGGGCTTTGCCAGTACGCCCACCGGCTTTGTGCCACCGCAGGATAAACAATATCTGGTGGCCTTTGCTCAGTTGCCGGATGCCGCCACCTTGGATCGTTCCGAGGCGGTGATTCAGCAGATGTCGGCGATTGCCCAGCAGCATCCCGGCGTAGAAAGCACGGTGGCCTTTCCGGGGCTGTCCATTAACGGCTTCACCAACAGCTCGAACAGCGGCATTGTATTTGTCACCCTCAAGCCCTTTGAACAGCGCAAAAGCCCTGAGCTGTCCGCCGGAGCCATCGCCGGAATGCTAAATGGGCAATACAGTGCGATTCAGGAAGCCTTTATCGCCATCTTCCCGCCGCCGCCGGTGATGGGTTTGGGCACTATTGGTGGCTTCCGGGTACAGGTGCAAGATCGCGGTAGCCTCGGCTATGAGGCGCTGTACAGCGAGGTGCAAAATGTCATCGCCAAAAGCCGCAGCGTGCCGGAGCTGGCTGGGCTGTTCACCAGCTATCAGGTGAACGTACCGCAGATCGACGCCGCCATCGACCGTGAGAAAGCCAAAACCCATGGCATCGCCATCAGCGATATTTTCGACACCCTGCAAATCTACCTAGGCTCGCTGTACGCCAACGACTTCAACCGCTTTGGCCGCACCTATCAGGTCAACGTGCAGGCCGATCAGCAATTCCGCTTGGAGGCGGAGCAAATCAGTCAGCTCAAGGTACGCAACAACCGGGGCGAGATGGTGCCGCTGTCCAGCGTGGTGCGGGTCAGTGATAGCGCAGGGCCGGATCGGGTGATGCACTACAACGGCTTTATCACCGCTGAAATCAACGGTGCGGCGGCTCCCGGCTACAGTTCCGGGCAAGCCGAGGCGGCCATGGAAAAACTACTGCATGACGAGCTGCCCAACGGCATGAGTTTCGAGTGGACGGAGCTGACCTATCAGCAGATTCTCGCCGGAAACACCGCGCTCTTTGTGTTCCCGCTCTGCGTGCTGCTGGCCTTTTTGGTGCTGGCCGCTCAGTACGAAAGCTGGGGCTTGCCGCTGGCGGTGATTCTGATCGTGCCCATGACCCTGCTTTCAGCCATTACCGGGCTGATCATCACCGGCAGCGATAACAATGTATTCACCCAAATCGGTTTGATCGTGCTGGTGGGCTTAGCCTGTAAAAACGCCATCCTGATCGTCGAGTTCGCCAAGGAGAAGGAAGAGGAAGGCATGGATGTAGTGGCAGCAGTGTTGGAAGCCTGCCATCTGCGCTTGCGGCCCATTTTAATGACTTCCATTGCCTTCATCATGGGCGTGGTGCCGCTGGTGTTCTCCTCCGGGGCTGGTGCGGAAATGCGCCATGCCATGGGCGTGGCGGTGTTCTCAGGGATGATCGGCGTGACCTTCTTTGGCCTACTGCTGACACCGGTGTTTTATGTGTTGATTCGGGGACGCAAGAAAACCACTAGACCTCAACAAGCCCTTGAACAGCATAGCCCCACCTAAGCCTGCGCAATTCATCGGCACGCCCTGAGCATTCCATGCTTGAATGCTCAGGCACGCCCGGCGTGTGCGGAATAGCGGCCTCTCGCTATTCCCAACGGAGAAGCGCTTGAACTCAACCCCCTTGCTACACACAACCCCATCCGCCATCCCTTGCTGCCCGCCGTTTCAGCGGGCAGCCTTGTGACAGGCCGGGACGATCAACTTTGGCTGCAACTCTGGCGCGAACAACGCAGCAGCGAATTTCATCAGAGTGCTGTCAACCCATTGCTGGCGCGTTTCTGGCCAGACCTTAACTTAGCGCCCAACAGCCGCATCTTTGTGCCGCTGTGCGGCAAAAGCCTCGACATGCTCTGGCTGGCCGAACAAGGCCATGAAGTCATCGGCGTTGAACTCAGCCCGCTGGCGGTACAGAGCTTCTTTGCCGAACAAGGCTGGCAGCCTAGCTCGCGCCAAAGCGGAGCCTTTCGCCTCTGGCAGCACCAGCGCATCAGCATTCTGTGCGGCGACTACTTCGCCTTGACGGCCAGCGACTTAGGCGCGGTGGATGTGGTCTATGACCGTGCCGCCCTCACCGCCCTACCGGAAGCCATTCGCCCGCCCTACATCGAGCATCTACGGCGTATTGTGCCTGCCTCGGCCAGCGTGTTTCTGCTGACCATCGAGGACGCCGCCGAGGGTGACAGCCTGCAACAAGCCCTCGGCGTCGATGAGGAGCTGGAGCGCCTCTGTGCTCAGCATTACCAAATCGAACTGGCCCATGTAGAAAGCCTGCTCGAAGTGGATGCCGATGATCCCGCCCAAAACACCTATCGGGTGGAGTACAAGCTGTATCGGCTGAGCGGTTGGCAGGCCGTGATGCCTTGAGCCACTCCGCTACTTACTGGCCGGAACCGTAAAGCTCAGGGTTGCGGTGTGGCGCACATCTTTATAGACCTTATCGTCCAAGGTCGTGGTGCCGTTCAGCTTCGCGCTGAGCTCCAACACATAGGTCGCGGGGAAGGGTGTGCTCAGGGTCACACTGCCATCGGCATCCGGGAGCAGCACACGGTTCCAGCCCAGCTCTGAGGTGGTCAGCTTCACTTGAGGAATGGCCACTACCTCGCCCTTCCAGATCAGCTTGAAGGTGTTGCCGTTGGGCGTGGTGGGCACCAGCTCCAGATCATTCAGGGCCTTGGTTTCGCTACGGCCCTCCTTGGCTTGGAACAGCACCAAGGTGCCCTCAGGCGTCACCCGATTGGCCAGCACCCGTATATCCCCAGCACGATTGGGCGTCACTTTTAGGTAGTCACCGTCCAAGGCCATGGGCAATTTTTTACCATCGGACAAGGAAGCTTGCACCGCCGAAACCCCAGCGATATGCAGCCGCTTGCCGTCAAGGGTGCCGTATTTCAGCTTGGTGATCCCGCTGGCCTCGCGCTCCATCCACAGGTAATCAGCCTGGGTGGTCAGGGACATCAGCAGCAGGCTAGCCGCAGTGGTGGCCAGCATCAGGGGACGAGGTATAGAAAAGCGCATCATTCACAATCTCTAATGGGTATTTTTTACAATAACGCCAATGCGGGATGGCTTAAAAGGCCCCTTGTTATTTATAGACGTTCGGTCTATTTTAATTCCATGAATACCTCAGCCCCCCAACGCCCGCGCGGTCGTCCGCCCAAAGTAGCCCGCGACTACCCAGATACCCGCGAAGCCCTGCTACGCGCGGGCGTGGAGACTCTGACTGAACAGGGGTTTGGTGCCACCGGGTTGGATGGGCTGCTGAAGAAGGTCGGCGTGCCCAAAGGCTCCTTCTATCACTACTTTGCCAGCAAAGATGCCTTTGGCCGGGAAGTTATGCAGCGCTATGCCCGCTACTTTGCCGATAAGCTGGATCGCAGTTTGTTGGATGACTCACGTCCGCCACTGGAACGGCTGGCCGCCTTTGTCGAATCGGCTAAGGCTGGCATGGCACGCCATGCGTTTCAGCGCGGCTGCTTGGTCGGCAATCTTGGCCATGAACTCAACACCCTGCCCGATGATTACCGGGAATTGCTAGAACGCATCCTGCAAGACTGGCAGCAGCGGCTAGCACGCTGCTTTGAGGAGGCTCAGCAGCACGGGCAACTGGCCAACCATGCCAACCCTCAGGTGCTGGCGGAATACTTCTGGATCGGCTGGGAAGGTGCAGTGATGCGCGCGCGTTTGGTGCGTAACCTTCAACCGCTGGAACTGTTCTTTCAGAACTTTATGGCGGGATTGCCCCTAGCGCCCCGCTAGATTTTTTTCACTATTTATAGACGATCGGTCTAAATGGAGAGCACCTCATGTTCAATGCCCTAGTCATCAGCAAAGATTCCAGCGGATACCACTGCGACCTCAGCAGCCTTGAAGAGGCTCAACTGCCCCCCGGTGATGTGCTGGTCAAGGTGGAATACAGCACCCTCAACTATAAGGATGCGCTGGCCATCACCGGCAAAGGCCCGGTGGTACGCGAGTTTCCCATGGTGCCCGGTGTGGATCTGGCCGGATGTGTGGAAAGCAGCCAGCACCCGGACTTTAAAGCCGGTGATCGGGTGCTGCTAAATGGCTGGGGTGTAGGTGAAAAACACTGGGGCGGACTGGCGCAAAAAGCCCGACTGGATGGCCATTGGCTGATTCCCCTGCCTGCCGATTTTTCCACGCGCGAAGCCATGGCCATAGGTACCGCAGGCTACACCGCCATGCTGTCCATCATGGCACTGGAGCGCCAAGGCATTACCCCGGACAAGGGCTTGATTCTGGTAACCGGAGCCAATGGCGGTGTGGGCAGCTTCGCCATCGCCTTGCTGGCTAAGGCGGGCTATAAGGTAGCCGCCTCCACCGGACGCCCTCAGGAAGCGGAGTATCTGCGCACGCTGGGGGCCGTAGAGATCATCGACCGTGCCTCACTGGCAGAATCAGGCCGACCGCTGCAAAAAGAGCGCTGGGCCGGGGCCATTGATACGGTGGGTAGTCACACCTTGGCCAATGTCTGCGCGGGCATTGCTTACGGTGGAGCGGTGGCAGCCTGTGGTCTGGCGCAGGGCATGGACTTTCCCGCCACGGTCGCGCCCTTCATCCTGCGCGGTGTGACCCTAGTGGGCATCGACAGCGTGATGCGCCCGCGTGCCGATCGCATTGAGGCATGGCAGCGCCTATCGCGCGAGTTGGAGCGCAGCAGCATCGAGGCGATCAGCCACGAAATCGGGCTGGGCGAGGCCATTCAAACCGCTCACAATCTCATCGAAGGTCGAGTGCGCGGGCGCATTGTAGTGGATGTGAATCGCTGACCGATCGCCGTTACCTCAGGCACTCAAATGGGAGACATGCCATGTCCAGCGCAACACGCTCTACCTTTTTCTGGCTGATGCTGGGTGGCTCTGTGGTGCTGGCGTTATCGCTGGGCATTCGCCACGGCTTTGGGCTGTTTCTTGCGCCCATGAGCAGCGAACTCGGCTGGGGCCGCGAAACCTTTGCCCTAGCCATCGCCCTGCAAAATTTGCTCTGGGGATTGGCACAGCCCTTTACCGGTGCCTTGGCGGATCGGGTCGGCGCGGCCAAGGTGGTGGCCGTGGGTGGCACGCTGTACGCCCTCGGCCTGCTGCTGATGGGCATGAGTGACTCGCCGCTGAGCCTATCCTTAAGTACCGGCGTGCTGATTGGGCTCTCGCTGTCGGCCACCTCCTTTACGGTGATTTTAGGGGCGATTGGCCGCGCCGCACCGCCTGAAAAACGCAGCATGGCCATGGGCATTGCCAGTGCGGCGGGCTCGTTGGGACAGTTTGTGATGCTGCCCGGCTCACTGGCGCTGATTCAGGGACTGGGTTGGGCACAGGCGCTGTTTATCTTGGCGGCGCTGTCGCTGCTGATTGTGCCCTTTGCCGGTTTGATGCGTACCCCGCCGGTCAAGGACAACAGCCCGGCTCAACCCTTGAGTGATGCTCTGCGCGAAGCCGCTGCCGAGCCTGGCTTCTGGCTGCTGTGTTTTGGCTTTTTCGTCTGCGGCTTTCAGGTGGTGTTCATTGGCATTCACCTACCGTCTTATTTGATTGATCAGCAGCTACCGGCGCAGGTGGGCACCACGGTTTTGGCCTTGGTGGGGCTGTTTAATATCGCCGGAACCTACACCGCAGGCTGGCTAGGCGGACGATTGCCCAAGGCCAAGCTGCTCACGGCGCTCTATCTGGCACGAGCGGCGGTGATGGGGGCTTTTTTGGTGCTGCCGGTAACGGAGTGGTCGGCTTATCTGTTCGGCATGGGCATGGGGCTGCTCTGGCTGTCTACGGTGCCCCTGACCAACGGCATTGTCGCGGCGGTATTTGGCGTGCGTAACCTGTCCATGCTGGGCGGCATTGTGTTTTTGTTCCACCAAATTGGCTCGTTTTTGGGCGGTTGGCTGGGCGGTTACGTCTACGACCATACTGGCAATTACGATTTGGTGTGGCAGATTTCCATGCTGCTGTGCTTTGTCGCCGCGCTGGTCAATTGGCCGATCAGTGAGCGCCCGGTGGCGCGCTTGCGCATGGCGGCTAACTAGATGCGCCTCAGCCATAGGCTGTTGCTCGCCTTGGCTGCTATGGGCTTGCTGGTGCTGGGTTGGTGGGGCTGGCAGCAAGGTGGATTAGCGCTGCTCATGCCGGGGCTGGGTCTCTGTGCTTGAGCGAGTGCGGGAGCCTGCGGATTAGGCTCCCGCACCCTTACCCCTTGCTTATTTGGTCAATTCTTGCAGCGCAGAGTCACGCTGTACCGGATGTACTTGACCATGACCGGCTTTCATCGGCGCTTTCAGCATCAGCTTAAGCGGCTCGATTTTGGCGCAGGCATTAACACCATCCACAAAAACGCCCCCTTGGTTGCACTTCCAGTCATAGAAGTTCGCCAGACCACCGGCCAGTTGCAGGCTGTAGTCGGTGCTCTGAGTACCGGGAGTGAAGGGCTGACCGGCTGGAATGTTCTGGAACCAACGCATCCACTCAGGCGAACCCACAGCAGGCGGATTGGCTTGGAAGCTGGGGTTCATGAGAGCCAGTTGCGGATACTCGCTGGTCGCATGGCAGCTCATGCAGGAGCTAACGGGATTATCTACCGGGCCATTCAGGCGACCGTTCCAACCCAAATGGGTGGGCGGCAGCTCTTTGATGTTGGCGTTGATAGCCGTTTCTTTCAGGTTAGGGTTGATCTTGGTTTCAGTGGGGGTTTTGTTGGTGTAGTCGTTCCCGGTTTGCTCAGGATCGTTACCCCACATGATGCCCACCGGCACCAGATTATCCCAACCAGCCTTACCTGTGATGGCACCGTTGTACTGGAAGGTACCGAAGATCCAGCCGGTATCCTTAATCCGCGTATCGCGCACCGCAATGTCCATTTGGATCAGCGCCACATTCTTCACCGCCCGATCATTGGAGGTGAAATCCGTGGTGATATAGCCCTGCCACAGCAGCGGATTTTGCAGGAAAGGCACTTGGTTCAGCTCGATATCTGCAAACAGCGCCTTACAGACCACCGTACCGTTGGCAAAGGAATTGGGCTTGGAGGTGAACTCTGGGTTGGGGTTCTGCGGGTCTTTCCACACCTGACCGATGGTATAAGCACCGATATCGTTATAGATACCCACTGCGTAGGTTTGGCCGGTGCTGGTTTGGGTCGGAGCCAGTTGCTGCTTCTGGATCTGTGCTTCTTTGGTCAGACCGTGGATGCCTTCGCGACCCAGCGGGCCATAATGCTGCCAAGGCATGTGATACCAAGTACGCACCTTGTTGTTCTGTCCGGCCCAATCCACCTCGGTGTTGCCCTCGAGGCAGTAGTTTTTAACCGCGCTCATGTAGGCGCGCCAATCTTCAAAGTTATTGCTCATTTTTTCTGGCAATTCTTTGAAGAAGGCCGGGAGTGCAGACTCCGGCGGAGCTTGGGTAGGATAGCTCTGGCTCAGTTGAAACAGAGGACCTGAGTATTCGCTGCTCGGTGGCTGATAGCCAAAATCCGGGTAGGTTCCGGCCATCACGGCGCTGCTAAGCAGAGGAGCCGCAAGGGCAAATGCCCGGACGCTGCTGAATTTCATCACGGTTTTATCCTTCATCGGTGCAGATGACGCCACTCAGGGATGGGCGCTCTGTTGTTATTCGGGTGAGAGGCTACGGGGGCGAGATGACAGGAAAAAATACTGGGTGGCTGACCTCCTTGGTCGAGGAAAAATCCTTTTGTTATCACTCAAGTCTAATGAATGCATTTAGTTAGTACAATTTATGATTGTGCAACTTATAAGTAGCCGCCCAACTCAAACACAGCAACACCCTAGCCAAGGACGGTTGCCAACAGATGAAGGGGCTGTTACCAAGCCTAGTCAAGACTCCGGTTTCTGTCCCGGATCCTTTAGCCTTTTTATGGGGCCCGCGCGGTGATGATTCGCTTTGATGACCTTGCGCTCTTTGTACGCACGGCGACGGCAGGCAGCTTTTCCAAGGCCGCGCGGGAGGTGGATTTGCTACCGGGGCAAGTCAGCGCTGCCATTAAGCGACTGGAGCGCGACCTAGAAATCCGCCTGTTTGCCCGCTCCACCCGTAGCCTGCGCCTAACCGCAGAGGGCGAGCAGTATTTGCCCTATGCACAGCAGGTCTTGGATACCCTAGAAGAAGGCCAACAGCGCCTGCATCCGCAGAAAACCGAACTGCGTGGCACCCTACGTATCAGCACTTCTTCGGACTTTGGGCGCAATCAACTGCTGCCTTGGCTGATGGCCTTCCAACAGCAGCATCCGGCGTTAAACCTGCGCCTTTGCCTGTCGGATCAGCTCAGCGATGTATTTCGTGACCCGGTGGATGTGGCCATCCGCTATGGGAAAATGCCGGATGCCAGCTATATCGCCCTACCGCTGGCCCCAGACAATCGCCGCGTGCTGGTGGCAGCGCCCAGTTACCTGCAACGCCATGGGCATCCGCAGTCGCTGGAGGCATTGAGGGAGCACCAATGCTTGCAATTTCTGATTCGCGGCCGCCCGCATGACCGCTGGAGTCTGCACATAGGGGGGCAATGGCAACAGGTCAAGGTCAGCGGGTCGCTGGTCAGTGATGATGCCGATGTAGTGCGGCGCTTGGCGATAGCCGGTGCAGGCATTGCCTATAAGGCTTGGCTGGATGTCGCGGAGGATATTCAAGCCGGGCGCTTGGTGCAGCTACGGCCCGATTGGTTGGGGGAAGCCTTGCCCTTGTATCTGGTCTGCCCACACCGCCAGCAGCTCTCAACGGCAGCACGGGCGCTCTATGCACTGATTCAACAGGAATGCCAGCGGCTTATGGCGGCTTATCCGGGGCTACCTTTTGTAGATTAAGCCAAAGGTTGCCTAAACGCTCGTCATCTAGGCAGCCCTCAAATCAAGGCTTACTTGTAGTAGCCCACTACGCAGACTTGGTCGGCGACCTTGGTCACAAAGCCCACTTTCTCAACGGGCGTATCGTTGCCAGGACGCGTCCACAGGTAAGGCACTTCGCTTACTTTGCCTTCAGCGGCTTGCTGGTAGAAGGCCTCACCCACGGCTTTGCCGGTCTTATCTTTAAAGTCCTTCATGCTTTGCCCCAGCAGTCGTGGGCTGGCGGTAAAGATGCCATCCGGGCCGCCGCAAAAGGGATAAAGATCACGGTCTTTAAAGCCTGCTTCACCCTTGTTGAATTTCGCCAAAGCTCCGGCTTTATCGGCTTTTACCGCCGCCACGACTTTTTCCAACATGGCTTTGGCTTCGTCGGCAGTACCGAACTCAGCGGCCTGAGCGGTCAGGGACAGCGTGCAACATACAGACAGCAGTAACTTGCGCATTAAAGACACCTTTGGATTGTTGTTGTTAAGGTCAGTCAAGCGAGAACGGCTGGAAAAAGCCGTGTAAATAATGGCCACCTCGCGCAGGGCTGGTGGCCATTAACACCGATCAGAAGAGGATTAGTCTTCAGTAATCCGCGAATTAGCTTGCGTATCCTTCATGGTCACGTAGACCAGCAGTGAACAGGCGATACAGGCAGTGACGTACCAGTAGTAGCCGGACTCCATGCCCACACTCTTGAACCACAGCGCCACGTATTCAGCCGTACCGCCGAAGATCGATACAGTCAGCGCGTAAGGCAAACCAACGCCCAGAGCGCGGATCTCCGTGGGGAACAGCTCAGCCTTCACCACCGCGTTAATGGCTGTGTAACCGCTGACGATGACCAGTGCCGCCATGATCAAACCAAAGGCACCCCACCAGCTTTGCACGGTATGCAGCGCCGTGAGAATCGGCACGGTAAACAGCGTACCCAGCACCCCGAAGGCGATCAGCAGCGGACGGCGGCCAATTTTGTCCGAGAGCGCGCCGATAATCGGTTGCAGCAGCATGAACAGGAACAGCGTCGCCGCCGAGATCATGGTGGAGTCAGACTTAGTCATCCCCACGGTATTCACCAGATACTTTTGCATGTAGGTGGTGTAGGTGTAGAACGCCAAGGTGCCGCCCATGGTCAGGCCGACGACGGTCAGCACTTCTTTAGGATGGCGCATCAGGGTACGCATGGCGCTTTCGGTGGCGACTTCCTTCTTCTTAAAGGAGGTAGTTTCTTCCATGCCGCGCCGCAGATACAGCGCTGACACCGCACAGGCCGCACCGATCAGGAAGGGAATCCGCCAGCCCCAGCTTTCCAGTTGCTCAACGCTCAGGGTTTGCTGCAACAGAATCAGCACGCCCAGCGCGATTAACTGGCCAGAAATCAACGTCACATATTGGAAGCTAGAGAAGAAACCCCGACGCTCTTTAGTGGCCATCTCGCTCAAGTAAGTGGCCGAGGTGCCGTATTCACCGCCCACCGACAGACCTTGCAACAGGCGCGCAACCACCAGCAGGATCGGTGCGGCTACACCAATGTCCGCATAGCTAGGCGTCAAGGCAATCATCAAAGAACCGGCGCACATCAGCAGCACCGAGGCCATCAGCGCCGCCTTACGGCCTTTGCGATCGGCGTAGATGCCCATTAACCAGCCACCCACCGGGCGCATCAAAAAGCCTACGGCAAAGATGGCGGCGGTGTTGAGCAGTTGGGCAGTCAAATCACCTTGGGGAAAAAAGGATTTGGCAAAATACATGGAGAAGGCAGCGTAGACATACCAGTCGAACCACTCCACCAGATTACCCACAGAGCCACTGAAGATGGACTTCAGGCGTTGGGAGGTGGTTTTCGGCGAGGCACTCGCCGTCAGGGGGGCCGTTGTTTCCATTGGGATTCCTCTTATCATTGTCGTTGGCGGCTGTTGCAACGTGACAGACCACAGATGACATAGAGCAGGAGGCGTGCCAAGGCTAAAGGCCGCATGGCACTAGGGCTTAGCCGTACTGAGCTGGCAAGAATCCGCTCAAGCGCCCTTCAGCATCGGCAAAAATCCGCCGATGCTTAGGTGAATGCTTAGGAAGCGGTAAGGGGAAAACCACAGGGAAGCGGGAAGTCGGCTAGTCGTCACTGGCCAAAAAGCTGCCGCGTGCCAGTCCGTGGCGCTGCATCTTCTCGTTGAGGGTGCGACGCGGCAGTTGCAGCTCATGTAACACCGCTTTGATGTCACCCTTATGACGGGCCAGCGCCGCGCGTAAACATTGGGCCTCGAAGGCGTCCACCTGGCTGGCTAAGGAGGAATCCGCCGCCAATGGCAAGGCGCTGGGGCTTTCTAAGCCCAGCAGGTGACGTTCAGCCGCGTTGGCCAGTTCGCGCACATTGCCCGGCCAGTCGTGGGTCAGCAGCCGCGCTAATTGGGCGCTGCTTAAGGGGCGTGGCTCGCGGCCTAAACGCTGGACGGCCTGTTGTGCAAAGTGCTCAAACAGCAGCGGGATGTCCTCGCGGCGCTCACGCACAGGCGGCAGGTGCAATTCAGCTACGTTGAGCCGGTAGGCCAAATCCTCCCGGAAACGCCCGGCTTTGGCTTCTTCCAGCAGATCGGGCTTGGTAGCGGCGATCACCCGTAAATCCACGGCGATGCTTTGGTTAGAGCCCAGCCGCTCAAGCTGTTGTTCTTGAATCACCCGCAATAGTTTGGCTTGCTGAGCCAACGGCATGCTTTCGATTTCATCCAAAAACACTGTGCCGCCATGGGCATGTTCCAGCTTGCCGATACGCTTGCCTTGCGCGCCGGTAAAGGCACCGCTTTCGTGGCCGAACAATTCCGCTTCAAACAGGCTATCGGGGATTGCCGCGCAATTCAGGGCAACAAAGGGCTTGGTACGGCGCGGGCTAAACTCGTGCAGGCAGCGCGCCACCAGCTCTTTGCCACTGCCGGTTTCGCCACGCAGCAGCAGGTTGACCGGGGTTCCGGCCAGTTCTAACACCTGTTGGCGTAGCCGTGCCATGGGCTGCGAAAATCCCAATAGCCGCATACTGAGCTGGGATTGCTGGTCGGATTGCTGGTGCAGGTGGCGGTTCTCCAGCACCAGTCGGCGTTTTTCCAAGGCGCGGCCCAAACTGCCGAGTAAGGCTTCCGGGCTGAAGGGTTTTTCCAGAAAGTCATAAGCGCCTTGGCGCATGGCCTCCACCGCCATGGCCACATCGCCGTGCCCGGTAAGCAAAATCACCGGCAGATCGGCGTCTATGCCTTGCAGCTCAGCCAGCAGCGCCAAGCCGTCGAGCCCCGGCATCCGCACATCGCTGAGGATGACACCGGGGAAATCCCGCGAGACAGCCGCCAAGGCCGGTTCAGCCCGTGGGTGCAAACTGACACTAAAGCCGGACAGCTCCAGCCATTGCTGGATGGCCTCGCGGATGCTGGCTTCGTCGTCGATGACCATAATGTGTTTAGCCATGGGCGGTATCTCCTGATAGCACGGCGGGCAGTTCTAAGCTAAAGCAGGCACCTTGGCCCGTATTTTCTACCCGCAACAGGCCGCCTAGTTCGTGAGCAATGGCATAGGATACCGCCAAGCCAAGCCCCAGCCCCTCGCCCACCGGCTTAGTGGTGAAGAAGGGATCAAACACCTGTGACAGATGTTCTGGGGCAATACCGCCGCCGCTGTCCGTTACCAATAAGCACCAGCCATCGCCCACCCGCTGGCTACTGACCACTAAGCGCTGGTCGGCACAACCTGCCATGGCGTCTAAACCATTGCGTAGCAGATTGACCAACACCTGCTCCAAGCGGATCGGGTCGCCGTACACCCGCATGGGTCGCTGCATGGGCAAGCTGATCTCCACATCGCTTTCACGCAGGCGCGGCTCTAGCAGCTCTAGGGCACGATCCACCACGGCGGCTAAATCCAAGGGCTCGCGCAGACCACTGGGGCTTTGCCGGGCGTAGGTTTTCAGGTGGCCGGTCAGGGCGGCCATGCGTTCGAGTAAGCCATCCAGTTTGCCCAAGGCGCGGCGCGCATCCTCCAAACGCTGCTGATCCAGCAACATCCGCAAACTGGCCAAGTGCATGCGCTGAGCGGTCAGGGGCTGGTTTAACTCATGAGCCAAGGCTGCCGACATTTGCCCCAGTGCCGCCAATTTAGCCGCTTGCACCAGACCATCTTGGGCGGTACGCAGCGCGGCGGTACGGGCCTCCACCAGTTGCTCTAGCTCATTGCGGCGGCGTTGACGCTCTTGGGATAAGCGCCAGCGCTGCACCAGCAACAGCCCTGCAAAGCCCAGTGCTAACCAAAGCCCTGCCGCCGCCAAACTGGCCATATGTGCCGAAGACACCAACTCGCGCCGCTCACGCAATAGGTGCAGCGTCCAGCCTTCGGCGGGGAGCGGCAAGGCATTCCACAGATACTCTGTTCGACCGGCAGGCCCATCAATCCGCGCCAACTGCTGCCCCTCCGCCAAGGTCTGTAAGGACTGATAGGGCAAGGGCGTCAGCGGTTGATTGTGGTATTGGCGCACCGCCTGCAATTCGTCTAAATCCTCAGTGCTGAGCGCCCTAAGCATCCGATAGCGCCAACCGGCCTGATTGGCGATGAACACAATGCCTCGCGCATCACTGACCAGAATGATTTCCGGGCGCTGACTCCAGCTTTTCTCCAGCTCCGGAAACTCCAGCTTAACCACCATCACCCCCAGAAAAGCCTCCGCCTCATCGCGAATCGCCCGCGACAGGAAATACCCCGGCACGCCGCTGATCACCCCCACCGCATAAAAACGCCCCACCCCCTGCGCCCGCGCTTGCAGGAAATAGGGCCGAAAATGGTAGCTATGCCCGACATAGCTGGTGGGCGAACGCCAGTTGCTGGCGGCAATAGCCAAGCCGTCGCGGTTCATCACCTCCAAGGTGGACGAGTGCGCAGCCTCGTTAATGCGCTCTAGCTTGAGGTTGAGGCGCTGCTGAACCTCTGGGGTGAGCGGATTTTTCAGCGCCGCGCGTAATTCAGGATCAAGGGCCAGCACCGAAGGCAGCACACGGTAGCGGTCGATCAAGGCTTGCAGGCTACCGGCGTACAGGCGCAGCTCACTCTCACCTTGGGCGGCGGCTTCTTGTAACGCCTGAGCATCGGCCCAACGCCCAGCCCAATGGGCAGACAGCCCCGCGCCTGCCAGTAGCAACGTACTGGTCAGGGTCAGGCGTAGCGCACGGGGAAGCTTCATGGCGGGTCTCGGACGGAGCAAGAAGCGCCAGATGATACCCCCTAGCCACCCCGCGCCCATAAAAAAGGCCCGGAACGCCATGTCCGGGCCTCATTTAATGACTGTGATAGCGCTTAAGCAATCAAAGGCTTAGGCACTGCTCAGTGGAAGACGATTTCGTCGTTTTCCATGCGAGCTTTAATCAGCGTGCCCGGCCCAAAGTGTCCAGCCAGAATTTTTTGGGCCAGCGGGTTTTCGATCCAACGCTGGATGGCGCGCTTCAGTGGCCGTGCGCCGTACAGCGGGTCGTAGCCCACTGCCACCAGCTTGTCTAAAACCTCTGGGGTCAGCTCCAAGCTCAGCTCACGCTCAGCCAGACGCTGACGCAGGCGACCCATTTGGATATCAGCAATACCGGCGATTTGCGCTTTACCCAGCGGATCAAAGATCACCACCTCATCAATCCGGTTGATGAACTCGGGGCGGAAGTGCTGCCCTACCGCATCCATCACCGCCGCATTCTGCGCTTCACGATCACCAACCAGCTCCTGAATCTGCACCGAGCCCAAGTTAGAGGTCATCACCACCACGGTATTGCGAAAATCCACGGTACGGCCATGGCTATCGGTCAGGCGACCGTCTTCCAGCACTTGCAGCAGCACGTTGAAGACATCCGGGTGAGCCTTTTCCACCTCGTCCAACAACACCACCGAGTAAGGCTTACGGCGCACCGCTTCAGTCAGATAGCCGCCTTCCTCATAGCCGACATAACCGGGCGGCGCACCAATCAAACGCGCCACCGCGTGTTTCTCCATGAATTCGCTCATGTCGATACGGATCATCGCCTCTTCGGTATCGAACAAAAACTCCGCCAGCGCCTTGCACAGCTCGGTTTTACCCACCCCGGTTGGGCCGAGGAATAGGAAGGAACCACTAGGCCGGTTCGGATCAGCCAGCCCCGCGCGGGAACGGCGCACCGCATTGGCCACCGCCGTCACCGCCTCGTGCTGACCGATCACCCGTTTGTGCAGGTCATCTTCCATACGCAGCAGTTTTTCCCGCTCGCCTTCCATCATTTTTGATACGGGGATGCCTGTCCAAGCGGACACCACCTCAGCGATTTCTTCCTCAGTCACCTTGTTGCGCAGCAGTTGGTTCTCCGGCTTGCTGTGCTGATCGACCATTTGCAGGCTACGCTCCAAATCGGGAATCACCCCGTATTGCAGCTCTGCCATGCGGTTGAGATCACCTTTGCGGCGGGCGATTTCCAGATCCTGCTTGGCCTGCTCAATGCGTTGCTGAATCTGCGCCGAACCCTGCACCTCGGCCTTTTCTGAACGCCAAATTTCGTCGAGATCGGCGTATTCCATTTCCAGCTTGGCGATTTCCTCTTCTAGCTTGACCAAGCGTTTTTTGGTGGCTTCGTCGTCTTCTTTGCTCAGGGCTTGCCGCTCGATTTTCAGCTGAATCAGCCGACGATCCAGACGATCCAAGGATTCCGGCTTAGAGTCGATCTCCATGCGGATACGGCTGCCCGCCTCGTCAATCAGGTCGATGGCCTTATCCGGCAACTGGCGATCGGTGATGTAACGATGGGACAGCTTGGCCGCCGCAATGATGGCGCTGTCGGTGATGGTCACGCCGTGGTGGACTTCGTAGCGCTCTTTTAGGCCGCGCAGGATGGCAATGGTGTCTTCCTCGGACGGCTCATCCACCAAGACTTTCTGGAAGCGACGCTCTAGGGCGGCATCCTTTTCGATGTACTGGCGATACTCATCCAGCGTAGTCGCGCCCACGCAATGCAGCTCGCCGCGCGCCAGTGCCGGTTTGAGCATGTTTCCGGCGTCCATCGCGCCCTCGCCCTTGCCTGCGCCGACCATCACATGCAGCTCGTCGATGAACAGGATCACCCGGCCCTCTTGCTTGCCCAGTTCGTTGAGCACGGCTTTTAGACGCTCCTCAAACTCACCGCGAAACTTGGCTCCAGCAATCAGCGCGCCCATGTCCAGCGACAGCAGACGTTTGTCTTTCAGACCGTCCGGCACTTCACCATTGACGATGCGCTGAGCCAGACCTTCCACAATGGCGGTCTTGCCCACACCGGGCTCACCGATCAGCACCGGGTTGTTTTTGGTGCGGCGCTGCAAGACCTGAATGGTGCGGCGGATTTCGTCATCGCGGCCAATCACCGGGTCAAGTTTGCCTTCTTCGGCGCGCTTGGTCAGGTCGGTGGTGTATTTGTCCAACGCTTGGCGGGATTCTTCGACGTTGGCATCGTTCACCGCTTCGCCGCCACGCAGATTGTTCACGGCATTTTCCAGTGCCTTACGCGAGACCCCTTGGCCAAGCAGCAGCTTGCCCAGCACGGTGTTGTCATCCAGCGCCGCCAGCAGCACCAGCTCACTGGAGATAAATTGATCGCCCTTTTGCTGAGCCAAGCGGTCAGCCTGATTGAGTAGCCGCGCCAAATCCGGCGAGACATTCATATCACCCGTGGGATTTTGCAGCTTGGGCAGGCTGTCCAGCGCTTTGGTCAGCGTTTGGCGCAGGCTGTTGATGTCAAAACCTACCTGCATCAGCAGCGGCTTGATGGAGCCACCCTGTTGCTCCAGCAGCGCCTGCATCAGGTGCAGCGGCTCAATGGCGGTGTGATCAAAGCCCACCGCAACGGACTGAGCATCAGAAAGTGCCAGTTGCAGCTTGCTGGTCAAACGGTCAATACGCATGAATTCACCCTGTCTGTAAGGAGAGCAGGCTGGCGTCTTGAATCAGCTCACCGACAAAAGCCTGCGGAATGACCAATAGATAGGGGTGATCGGCGGATATTCAAGCGAAGGGCGCTTGATATGTATCAACTAAGGCGCAGTTGCTTAGCTTAGCCACACCAACGAAGCCAAGCGCCCGGTCCGCGCACGGCGCCGATAGGAATAAAAACGCGGATCGTTGTAGGTACAGAGCCCACCACCAAAGACCGCCGTCACCCCCTGCGCGGCCAGCCGAATCCGCGCCAGTGCGTAAAGATCGGCTAGATAGCGTCCGGGATTAGGACTTGGTAGAAAGGCGCTCGCCGCCTGTGGATGGACGGCCACAAAGGCAGCCAACACCTCAGGGCCAACTTCAAAAGCCTGTGGGCCGATAGCAGGGCCGAGCCAGACCAGCACCTCCTCTGGCGGGCGCTGTAACGCGGCCAAACTGGCCTCCAGCACACCACCGACCAAGCCGCGCCAACCGGCATGGGCTGCAGCCACACGGGTTCCCGCGCGATCACAAAACAGCACCGGCAGGCAATCGGCAGTCAGGATGCTACAGGCTAGACCGGGCTGATCGGTCCAGCTGGCATCCGCTGTAGCGCGCCGCCCCGGATCAGCCTGCACCACCTCGGTGGAATGAACCTGTGACAACCAGACCGGCTGACACCCGAGGATTTCCGCCAGTTTGCGGCGATTATGGGCCACAGCCTGCGGGTCATCCTCCACATGGTCACCCAAATTGAAGCTGTCAAAGGGTGGCTGACTGATGCCCCCGGCGCGGGTAGTCACGCAAGCCTTGACGGATGCGGGTGCGGGCCAGTCAGGGATTAGCCAGTCGGTGGGCCAAGGGCTATGGGCTGTCATAGGGAAAACATCCGCATAAAGGGGTGAGCCTCAGATTTTGCGGGATAAGCCCATAGTTATCTATGCCTCTGCCCCATCATGTACTGAGCATCTTGCTTGCGCCCGATTCGTCTCCCATAATCGTACCGAATTTCCGTACAACTGGTGAACCCCATGGATACTGTCAGCGTCAATCAGTTTCGAGATAACTTAAAAACCTTTGTAGAGCAGGTAGTAAATAACCACGTACCCCTCAAAGTAACTCGCCGTACCGGAGAAGCTTTTGTTGTTATAAGTGCCGACGATTGGGAGCGAGAACAAGAAACGCTTTATGTGCTGCAAAATCAGAGCTTGATGAGCCAAATTGCCGCCTCGTTAACAACCCATATTCAGAAAACCGGCTACACACCAAATGCTAAGGAATTAAATGAGATCACTGGTATTTGAAGGTAATACTTGGGCAACTTATGAAGCGCTACGAGAAAAAGATAAAGTGTTGCATAAGGCACTCTGCAAGTTACTCAAGGAAATGTTGCGCTCAGATCCGACCACAGGCTTAGGCAAGCCTGAACCACTCAAGCATAATCTTTCAGGTTTATGGTCAAAGCGCATATCACACAAAGATCGTTTAATTTATAAATTTGATGAGGGGTATATCTATATATTTGCCATTGGTGGGCATTATGAATAGCGTTAAGTAATGTCGTCTGCCTACCGGCACCACTGCTGCTCACAGGGTACACCATCGCCGTCGCCATCCATTTGAGTATTGGGACAATGACGCAAGAAGAAGGTAGCCTCATTACAAGATGTCATCTGAGAGCAATGGGTACGTCCATCACAACCAGAAGCAGACGAAGCATCCTTAATACCCTCAATCTCCGGGTTTTGTGTGGTCATAGATGATAAATGCGGACTAAGGCGGGAATACTCGCTATAGCCATATACTCCCCCTATCACGATGAGTAATGGAATTATCCGATTGAGAAGGCCAGAGCCATTTTTATTACGACGAGGTACTGGCCTGCGGATAGAAGAAGCTGTTCGCAGAACGGTTGGCCGTTGCGGACATAAAAGCTTTATTGCTCGTCTCTTTCCATTACCATCAACTTCGACCTCAAAGCTAAGCCTCTCTCCAAGAGTTGGACGCACGCCATCTCTTGGAAAGGCAGAAATATGGACAAAAACCTCTGGGCCACCTTGTGTCGGCGTAATAAAGCCAAATCCTCGCTCGTCTGTCCATTTTGAGAGAGTGCCTTCAATACGCATCTGGCGCATATAACCTTTCCTTTGACTACTAGGCTAGCGTCCTTAAGTTTCCGCAAAAGTTATCCCACAAACGCCCCACGATCCTGCTGCAACAAGGTCAGCAGCCAGACAAAGTCATCCGGCAATTCGCAGATCCACTTCATGCGCTCGCCCGTGGCAGGGTGATTCAGCTCCAAAAAGCGCGCATGCAGGGCTTGGCGTGGGAATTCGCGTAGAGACTCCACCAGCGAGGGATTAGCCGCAGGCGGAATCTTAAAGCGCCCGCCGTACACCGGGTCGCCCACCAAGGGGTAGCCGATGTGCGTCATGTGTACGCGAATCTGGTGCGTACGCCCGGTTTCCAGCTTGATGCGCGCATGGGTATGAGCGCGAAAGCGTTCCAGCACGCGGTAGTGACTGACCGCTGGCTTGCCGCTATCAGTCACCGCCATGCGTTGCCGCTGCTGACCGTGGCGACCAATAGGCGCATCCACCGTACCGCCGGAGGTAATCACCCCCACCACCAGTGCCTCATAGACACGGCTGACGCTGCGCGCCTGCATTTGCTCAACCAAACGAGTCTGAGCTTGCAGGTTTTTGGCGACTACCATCAGGCCGGTGGTGTCTTTATCCAGCCGATGGACAATACCGGCACGCGGCACGTTGATCAGTTCCGGGGCGTGGTGTAACAGCGCATTGAGCAGAGTACCGTCCGCATGGCCCGCTGCCGGATGCACCACCAAGCCTGCCGGTTTATTGAGCACCAAAATATGCTCATCTTCGTAATAGATATCGAGTTCAATATCTTCAGCCAGCCACTCGCCTTGGGCTTCTTGCTCGGCCAGCAGCAGCAGTTTTGAGCCACCGTGCACGATGTCACGGGGCCGCAGCACCTGACCGTCAACCGTCAGGCGGCCTTCTTTAATCCAAGTCGTCAGGCGTGAGCGCGAGTATTCGGGAAACAGCCGTGCAGCCACCTGATCAAAGCGTTGTCCGCCCAAATCATAGGAAACATCGGCACTGTGTTGAATAGCCTGTGTAGGGATACTGGACATTGGGCATCAAATGAGAAGGCCGTAGGGCTTTGGTGCTGCTCTAGGGCTTGTGTTTAAATACGGGATTGTGTCCCGACCGGGACTGCCCATCATAACAGGACGGCCATACCCAAGACAGTCAGCCGTCACGGGAACGCAAGCCACCATGCCAGTGAAACACCTGCTGCTGATTGTCCTCTTCGCACTTTCCACCGGATGTGCCGAACTCAAGTCGATGATTCCGTCCTTTTTGCGCGGGGGTGACGAGTCGCGCGAGGTCATCGACGAGCGGCTGAGTGAAAGCGAAATCTACCAACTGGCCCAAACTGATTTGGCCGGCAGCAATTACTCAGGAGCAGTAGCCAAACTTAAGGCGCTGGAATCACGTTACCCCTTTGGGCGCTTTGCCGAGCAATCTCAGCTAGAACTGATCTACGCCTACCATAAAAACGTCGAGCCCGAAGCCGCACGCGCCGCCGCTGATCGCTTTATCCGCCTGCACCCGCAGCACCCTGATGTGGATTACGCCTATTACCTGAAGGGCCTGACCTCCTTCGAGCAAGATCGCGGCCTGCTGACCCGTTTCTTCCCCTTAGACATGACCAAACGCGACCCCGGTGCAGCGCGGGACTCCTTCAACGACTTCTCCCAGCTCACCACGCGCTTTCCTCAGAGCCGCTATGCACCGGATGCCAAAGCGCGCATGGTCTACCTGAGAAACCTGTTGGCAGCGGGGGAAATCCATATCGGCTACTACTACCTCAAGCGTAAAGCCTACGTGGCTTCGGCTAACCGAGGCCGCTATGTGGTGGAAAACCTGCAAGGTTCGCCTGCGGTGGGCGATGGGCTGGCGCTGATGATTGAGTCCTACCAAAACTTAGGCTTGGATGACTTAGCCGCCACCAGCCTGCAGTCTTTGAAGCTCAACTACCCCGATCACCCGACCTTGAACGGTGGGCGCTTTACGCCGGTGGATGGCGAAATCCGCTACTCATGGCTGGCCAAAAGAGCCCTTGAGCTGGTGGACAAAGCCGAAGCGCCCCTGCCGCCCCAGACCAATGCCAACAAGGATATCCTCAAGCAATACCAGCAAGCTGAACAGGAAATCCCCGAAGAGCTGTTAGCCCCGTGGCAACGCGAGAAAAAACAAGAAGCCGCCGCCGAGAAAGCCAACCGCTCATGGTGGAGCCGGTTAACCTTCGGTTACTTTGACTGATCACCCCCTTTAGGAGGCTCCCATGGGTCTGCTCCGCTTGCTGTTTTGGATAGCCTTAATTGCCGCCTGCTTTTGGGTATGGCGGCGCTTCAGTCAAAAGCGTTCAGCAATGAGCGAGGCCGAGGTCACACCCATGGTGCGCTGTGCCCACTGCCATCTGCATCTACCACGCGATCAAGCCTTGCAGGCCGGTGAGCTGTGGTTTTGCAGTCAGGCCCATTGGGAGCAATACAAGCCTAAGTCTCGATAATGCCGCTGCTTGGCAACTTGAACGCGGAGCGTCCGGCCAGCCGCATACTGGGCCTGTACCACGTCTACCGGCTGACCACAGGCTTGGCGCTGCTGCTGCTGATCACCAGTGACCTACTGGCCCTCAGTGACTCCACCGCCCTCACCTACAGCGCCTGGCTCTATCTAGGCCTCAATCTGGCAGCAGCCCTGCTGATGAAGCAGCCGCGCCCGCACCCCTTGCTAGCCTTGGCCCTGCTGGACATTGTGCTGCTACTGGGCATGTTCTATCTGGCTGGAGGCACTAGCAGCGGCATCGGCAGCCTGATTGTAGTGGCTGTGGCCATTGCCAATATCCTGCTGCGCGGACGTATCGGGCTATTTTTGGCGGCCATCGCCTCCCTCGGCATGATCTACCTGACGGTTTATCTGGGCCTACGACACAGTGCCGCCAACAGCCAACTGTTACAGGCCGGTACCCTTGGCGCACTCTGCTTTGCGGCGGCGTTATTGGTGCAAGGTCTGACGCGACGCCTGCAAATCAGTGAGAACCTCGCCCGCCAGCGCGCCCGCGATGTGGCCAGCCTAGAAGCCCTGAACGCCCTGATTCTACAACGCATGCACACCGGCATTCTGGTCATTGACGCCCAGCACCTGGTGCTATTGGCCAATCAGCAAGCTCAAAAGCTGCTGGGCACGCCGCCGCTGGCCGGTTGCTGGCTGAATGTTGAATACCCCGAACTGATCAGCCGCCTTAAACAATGGCAACACAACCCGGTGCGCCATCCGGATCGCCTCGACACGCCCGCCGGTACTAGCCTGCAACCGAGTTTCAGCGCCCTGCAACCCGATGAAGGCCATACCCTGATCGCCTTGGAGGATCAGTCGCCGATTGCCCAGCAAGCCCAGCAACTCAAACTGGCCTCGTTGGGGCGTCTCACCGCCAGCATCGCCCATGAGGTGCGCAACCCGCTGGGAGCCATCAGCCATGCAGCGCAGTTATTGCTGGAGTCTGAGCAATTAGATCAAGCCGATCGGCGGCTGGCACAGATCATTCAAGATCAGTCGCAGCGCATGAACCTGATCATTGAGAACGTGCTGCAACTGTCACGCCGCCAACAAGCCGATCCCCAAAGCCTTGAGCTGAACACATGGCTGGCACAATTCATCCAGGAATACCGGCTACATTTAGACACCACGCAGCATCTGCATATAGATATCTGCCCTCAACCGCTATTCACCCGGATGGATGCCAGCCAACTCGGCCAAGTGCTGACTAACCTTGTACAAAACGGCCTGCGCTACAGCGGACGCCAGCACGCTGAGGCTCAAGTATGGCTAAGGCTACAGCGCGATCCGCACACCGATTTGCCGCTCTTGGAGGTGCTGGATGATGGGCCGGGCGTGCCCTCTGAACAGGTGCAGCATATCTTCGAGCCCTTCTTCACCACCGATACCAAGGGCACCGGGTTGGGCCTGTACCTGTGCCGCGAACTCTGCGAAAGCAATCAGGCGCATATTGACTACCAAGAACGCTCCAGTGGCGGTAGCTGTTTTCGCATCATCTTTGCGCATCCCGGTACAATCAGCTAACTATCAGTCCCTCTGAGATACCCGTGGTCTAAGGTATGCAGGGGATGGCCTACTGGATCGAAGCCCATGAACACCCGCCGGACTGTATTGATTGTCGATGACGAACCGGATATCCGCGAGCTATTGGAGATCACCCTTAGCCGCATGCACTTGGACACCCGCACCGCCTGCAACCTCAAAGAAGCCCGTGACTGGCTAAACCGCGACACCTGCGACCTGTGCCTAACCGATATGCGCCTACCCGATGGTAATGGCTTGGAGCTGGTGCAACACATCCAGCAGCGCCATCCCCAAGTGCCGGTGGCCATGATCACTGCCTATGGCAGCCTCGAAACCGCCATCAGCGCCCTCAAGGCCGGAGCCTTTGACTTTTTAAGCAAGCCTATCGACCTTACCCGACTGCGCGAACTGGTCAGCAGCGCCCTGCGCCTGAACGCGCCAGATAGCAGCGCCGACAACCCGGTGGATACCGATATGCGGCTGCTCGGTGACTCCGCACCCATGCAGCAGCTACGCCAGCAGATCGGGCGCTTAGCACGTAGCCAAGCGCCGGTGTACATCAGCGGCGAATCCGGCACCGGCAAAGAGCTGGTGGCACGGATGATCCACGAGCAAGGCCCACGGCGCAGCGGCCCCTTTGTCCCGGTCAACTGCGGAGCCATCCCCAGTGAGCTGATGGAAAGCGAGTTCTTCGGCCACCGCAAAGGCAGCTTCAGCGGCGCAACGGAAGATAAACGCGGCCTGTTCCAAGCAGCCAACGGCGGCACGTTGTTTCTCGATGAAGTGGCTGATCTGCCGCTGCCCATGCAAGTCAAGCTGCTGCGGGCCATTCAGGAAAAAGCCGTGCGCGCCGTGGGCAGCCAGCAAGAAATCGCCGTGGACGTGCGTATCCTCAGCGCTACCCATAAAGACCTCGCCTCAGAAGTGGCGGCGGAGCGCTTTCGGCAAGACCTCTATTACCGCCTCAATGTCATTGAACTCTCGGTGCCACCGCTGCGCGCACGCCTTGAAGACATCCCACAATTGGCCCACAGCATCCTACAACGACTGGGCAAAGGCAGCGGTCAAGTCGCGGCGCGCTTGCAACCCGAAGCCTTGGAAAAACTGCAGCGCTACCACTTCCCCGGCAACGTGCGTGAGCTGGAAAACCTGCTAGAGCGCGCCCATACCCTGTGCGATGGCGGACAGATCAGCCCCGAAGAGCTGCGCCTGAGCGAAGCACCCAGCGCCAACAATGCGTCCGGCAGCGACACTGATCTGGCTCAGGTACACAATCTGGAAGACCATCTAGAAGCCATCGAACGCAACCTGATCATGCAGGCCTTAGAGGAAACCCGTTGGAACCGCACCGCCGCCGCGCAACGGCTGGGCTTGTCCTTTCGCTCCATGCGCTACCGCTTGAAAAAGCTCGGCTTAGAATGATCGCTAGCCATCTGTCATAAAATGGACACTAAACTGCCATAGGGTACGGGTTTTAAACCCGTACCGAGGCCAAAATGCGCCTGAAGTCATTAACCACCCTGAATACCGTACTGTTGCTGAGCGTTTGTGTGGCGCTAAGCGCTACGCTCTGGTGGTCAGAACAGGCCTTAGAGCAACCCTATCGACTGATCACTCGCTACCTTGGGCTCTCTCAACAGTTCCAATATCAGGTGGCCAAAAGCCTACAAGGCTACCTGTACAGCGGCGATGCACTGCAACACAGCCAATCCATCCAAGCCCTTGACCAGCTCGCCAGCGAAGCGGAAGGCCTACCTGAACACTTTGCTAAGGCCTTGCGCCCTAGCCTGTCAGAGCTGCGCCAGTTTGCCGCCGGGGAATTGCTGGCCGCCGGTAAGCTAGCAGGAGATCCACAAGGTTTACTGGTGCAGGCTGAGCGGGAAATCGCCGACACACTGGAACAGTTCGGCCAATACGCCAAGCAAGCTAATGCCCGCGAATATCCGCCTTTGCTGTTTTCTGCAGGCTTACATTTACAGCGCTTGGGACAAACACGGGCGCGCTTGGTCTCCACAGGCCGCGATGAATTAGCCTCTGAAGTAGAACAATTGCTAGAAACACTCTCCAGCGAAGCCCGCCAGATCGGCGCATTACCTGCCTTGGGCATCGCGGCTGAAAGCAGTGCCGGTGATAACAACTTTGCCGCCATGATGGGTCTCGGCGGCACCAGCAAAGCCCGCAGCAGCGAAGATGTCAGCATCGGCTTAAAGCGCGAACTAAACAGCCTAATCAAGCGCTACCCGGCTGAATTGAGCCGCACCCGCGAGCTGATCCGCCAGCGCGTCACCTTGGCAGAGAACAACAGCCAGCGCATCAATGCCCTTCAACACGCCCTTGCTGAACTAGAAGCGCCCGTACAGGCCGAACGCGAGCGCATTCAAACCGAAGTACGCCTTATTCAGGTGGCGATGATTTTACTGATTCTAACCATCGCCATTGCCATCGACCGCTTACAACGGCGCTTCACCAACACCCTGACCCAACTGGTGCCAAGGCTCTCTGCTTGGGCGCAGGGCAACTTTGAGCAAGGCATACGCATTGACTCGAATATTCAGGAAATGAAAGAAATCGAGCACTCACTGAACTGGCTGCGCGATTACCTCGTCCAGTTGGTTGGCAACCTGCGCCACCATGCTCAGGATGTGGCCGGTAGCAGCCGTAGCTTGGCCGATATGAGCCACGAGCTTCGAGAAGGTGCCCATCATCAGGCGGAAGAAACCGCACAAATTCGTGACTCCTTGGCCGAACTAGAAGCCACCATTCTGCAAGTCGCCACCGGCACTAATGAAGCCAACGAAGCCGGTCACGCCGCAGGACAGGCCGTCAATCACGGTCAGCAGATCATTGGACAAAGCCTAAGCGGCCTGCGTGCGCTGGTGCTGGAAGTGCAGGAAAACGCCTTAGCCGTCGAATCCTTAGCCGGTGAAACCAACACCATTGGCAGCGTACTGACAGTGATTCGCTCCATCGCTGACCAAACCAACCTGCTGGCTCTTAACGCTGCCATCGAAGCGGCCCGCGCCGGAGAACAGGGGCGCGGCTTTGCCGTGGTCGCCGAAGAGGTGCGCTCGCTGGCGTTGCGTACCACCAATGCCACCGGGGAAATTCAGCAGGTGATTGCCCGCCTACAACAAGCAGCCCGTCAGTCGGTGGAAACCATGCAAGCACAGGTAGAGCATGCTGAAGCCACGGCCACTCAAGCCGAATCCGCTGACTCGGCCATGGCGCAAATCGTCGAAGCCATTGCCACCATTCGCAGCATGGCCACACAAATTGCCCAAGCCACCTCGCAGCAAAGCGACGCTGTTGCAGAGATCCGCAACCACAGCGAGCGTATTTACCAACTCGGCGGTGAAAACCTGAAACACATCAACTTAGGCCTACAGCAAAGTGAGCATCTGCTGAATCTGGGCGATGAACTAAACAGCACCACCCAGACTATTAGGGTTTAACGCGGCACCGGTGGGCGCTTCTCCGGCTTGCCGCCGCCTTTCTGTTTTCCCTTGCCTGCTTCCGCTTTACGACGTGCTTCAGCAGCAGCCTTGGCTTGCTCGCGCTTGTCCCACGCATTGCCGCCGTCCGCCGGTTTAGGCGGCTGGCCGGTGTGTCTGGTCAGCATCGGTTTGCCGAGTTTTTTGCTGTCCGCCGGAGTGGAATTTTTACGCCGCGCGCTCTGGTAGCCCTCGCCTTCAGGCTGATGGCCGGGAATTAACTGCTGCTTGCCGTTGCCGATCAAGTCCGCGCGACCCATGGCTTTTAGGGTTTCCCGCAACAATGGCCAATTTTTAGGATCGTGATAACGCAGGAAGGCTTTGTGCAAACGACGCTGCTGCTCGCTCTTCACCACGGTGACGCTGTCGCTCTTATAGGTCACTTTGCGCAGTGGATCGCGCCCTGAGTAGTACATAGCCGTAGCAATGGCCATGGGCGACGGATAAAAAGCCTGCACTTGGTCGGCCCTAAAGCCATTGCGTTTCAGCCACAGCGCTAGATTCAGCATGTCCTCATCGGTGGTGCCGGGGTGTGCGGCGATGAAGTAGGGAATCAGGTACTGCTCTTTACCGGCTTCTTTCGAGTACTTATCAAACAGGCGCTTAAAGCGGTCGTAGTTGCCGATGCCCGGCTTCATCATCTTCGACAGCGGGCCTTCTTCGGTGTGCTCCGGGGCAATCTTCAGGTAGCCACCGACGTGGTGGGTGGCCAGCTCCTTGATGTACTCCGGGGACTCCACCGCCAAGTCGTAGCGCAGCCCTGAGGCAATCAGAATCTTCTTTACCCCCGGCAAGTCGCGGGCCATGCGGTAGAGCTGAATCAGCGCCGAATGGTCGGTGTTTAGATTCACGCAAATGCCCGGATACACGCAAGACAGCTTACGGCAGGCCGATTCAATCTCGCGGCTTTTGCAGGCCAGCCGGTACATATTGGCAGTGGGGCCGCCCAAGTCCGAAATCACTCCTGTAAAACCCGGCACGCGGTCGCGAATTTCCTCAATCTCGCGCAGGATGGAGCCTTCCGAACGGTTTTGGATGATCCGCCCCTCGTGCTCGGTGATGGAGCAGAAGGTACAGCCGCCAAAGCAACCGCGCATGATGTTCACCGAGAAACGAATCATCTCGTAGGCGGGGATGCGCTCGCCCGCATAGGCCGGGTGGGGAACCCGCGCATAAGGTAGGCCGAACACATAGTCCATTTCATCGGTAGACAGGGGAATCGGCGGCGGATTCAGCCAAATATCCAGCCCGTCATGCCGCTGTACCAAGGCCCGCCCATTGCCGGGGTTGATCTCCTGATGCATGACCCGGCAGGCATGGGCATACAGCACCGGATCGTTACGCACTTTCTCAAAGGATGGCAGGCGCACTACCGTTCGGTCGCGCGGCGTTTGGGCGTAGGACAGCACGCGCAGCGGCTGTACCTCGTCCGAAGCGTCAGATTCATGGCCCTTAGCCTGTTCTAAGGCACAAGCCTCTAAGTCCTGAGTGCAGACGTAGGGGTTGATGATCTTATCCACCTTGCCGGGGCGGTCGATGCGCGTTGAATCCAGCTCGAACCAATCCTCCGGGGTGCTGCGCTGGATAAAGGCCGTACCGCGAATATCCGTCAGGCTCTCAATGGGCTGACCGGCTGCTAGCCGATGCGCCACCTCAACAATGGCGCGCTCCGCGTTACCGTACAGCAGCAGATCCGCCGTGGCATCCATGAGAATGGAACGCCGCACCTTGTCCTGCCAGTAGTCGTAGTGAGCGATGCGCCGCAGCGAGGCCTCAATGCCGCCCAAAATCACCGGCACCTCGCTCCAAGCCTCTTTACAGCGCTGGCTATACACCAAGCTGGCGCGATCCGGGCGCTTACCGGCCAGACCACCGGGGGTATAGGCATCATCGGAGCGGATTTTGCGATCAGCGGTGTAACGGTTGATCATGGAATCCATGTTGCCCGCCGCCACCCCGAAAAACAGGTTGGGCTTACCAAGGCGCATGAAATCCTGCGGCGAGCGCCAATCCGGTTGCGCGATGATGCCAACCCGAAAGCCCTGAGCCTCCAGCAAGCGGCCAATAATCGCCATACCAAAAGAGGGATGATCCACATAGGCATCACCGGTGACGATGATGATGTCACAGGAATCCCAGCCTAATTGCTCCATCTCCGCACGACTCATCGGCAGAAATGGGGCCACGCCGAAGCATTCAGCCCAATAGGCGGGATAATCGAACAGCGGCTTAGCGAGGTGCATGGCGATGACCGGAGGGGGAATTGCGAGGGGGCCATAGCATAGCACAACCCCCCATTCCCTCAGCGCAGGCCAGATCGGCGGCCTAGCGGTACTGCCTCGGCACGCGCTGAGTAACCTTGGTCAAAAGCTCATAGCCGATGGTGCCGCAGCGCTGGGCCAGCTCATCTACTGGCAGTTGCGCGCCCCACAGCTCCACCCTGTCGCCAAGTCGAGCACTGGGCAAATCGGTGAGATCCACCGCCAGCATATCCATGGACACCCGCCCGACCAGTGGCAGACGCTGGCCACCAATCACCAGCGGTGTCCCCAAAGGTGCATGGCGTGGATAGCCGTCCGCGTAACCGCAGCTTACCGTACCAATCCGCGAGGGACGCTGCGCCACCCAAGTAGCACCGTAGCCCACTGATTCGCCCAGCGGTACCTCACGAATGGCCATCAGTTGCGCCTCCAAGGACATCACCGGTTTAAGGCCCAAAGAAGCCGCCGAACGCTCAGCAAAGGGCGATGCGCCGTACAGCATAATACCGGGACGAATCCAATCCTGATGGGCCTCTGGCAGCGCCAAAATAGCCGCCGAATTGGCCAGTGAACGCTGAACAAAGGCTAGATCCTCAAGGCTAGCGAATGCCTTGAGTTGCTGCGCGGTCAGCGGATGCTCCGCTTCATCGGCGCAGGCAAAGTGGCTGATCAAATTCAGCTCCGCGACTCCGGGCGCATTGTGCAGAGCGGCATAGGTCTGGCGTAGCGCTGCCGCCGACAAACCCAGTCGGTGCATCCCCGAATCCAGCTTCAGCCAGACCCGCAGCGGCGGCTGCAGCCGAGCCGCCAAGAGCGCCGCTTGCTGCTCTGCCCCCTGCACCACCACATCCAAATGCAACTGACTGGCCTGCTGATACTCGGCGGCCTCAAAACAGCCCTCCAGCAGCAAGATACGCGCCTGTGCATCCAGCGCACGCACGGCCTGCGCCTCCTCCAAACAGGCCACCGCAAAACCATCGGCCAGTCCCGAGAGCGCCCCGACCACCTGCGCAGCCCCATGGCCATAGGCGTTAGCCTTGACCACGGCAAAGGCCTTACGGCCTGCCGCGCAGTGTTTGGCGTGCTGATAGTTATGACGCAATGCTGCCAGATCAATGCTAGCCATGAGGGGACGCATGACAGAAATATCCATGGGCTAAAGGAAGGGTTTCCATGGTACCCCTTTAGCTCAGAAAGGCATCTGCGCTGTTAGACGATAACGCGCTAGCTCAAGCCCCTCTAGCGCTAATCATCATCAAACTGGTAGCTGCCCGGAGCCAGATTATCAAAGCGCGTATAACGCCCAAGAAAGGCCAAGCGCGTGGTGCCAATCGGGCCGTTACGCTGCTTGCCGATGATGATTTCGGCAATGCCTTTATGCTCAGTTTCCGGGTGATAGACCTCATCCCGGTAGATGAACATGATGATATCGGCATCCTGCTCAATGGCCCCTGATTCGCGCAAATCAGAGTTCACCGGGCGCTTATTGGGCCGCTGCTCCAAGGAACGATTGAGCTGTGACAGCGCCAACACCGGGCAATTGAACTCCTTAGCCAGCCCTTTTAAGGAGCGCGAAATCTCCGAAATCTCATTGGTACGGTTTTCACCCGAAGCACCGGGAATCCGCATCAGTTGCAGGTAATCCACCATGATCAGGCCAATTTCACCGTGCTCCCGCGCTAATCGCCGAGCACGCGCGCGCATCTCCGTAGGAGAAATGCCTGCCGTATCGTCGATAAACAGCTTGCGCTCATTGAGCAAATTCACCGCCGAGGTCAAGCGCGGCCAGTCGTCATCATCCAGTTTACCGGTACGGATTTTAGTCTGATCAATCCGTCCCAACGAAGAGAGCATCCTCATCACCAAGGATTCGGCAGGCATCTCCAGCGAAAACACGATCACCGCCTTATCACCACGCAGCACAGCGCTTTCCACCAGATTCATGGCAAAGGTAGTCTTGCCCATGGACGGACGCCCAGCAATCACCACCAAATCCGAACCTTGCAGGCCGTTGGTTTTTTCATCCAGATCGACAAAGCCGGTGGATACCCCCGTCAAGCCCTGACCGCTATTGAACAGCGTATCAATGCGGTCGATGGTTTTAGTCAGAATTTCATTGATTGCCAAGGGGCCGCTACCCGCTTTAGGGCGCGCCTCAGCAATCTGAAAAACCTGCCGCTCGGCTTCATCCAACACCTCTTCAGCATTACGGCCTTGAGGGAAGTAAGCACTGTCGGCAATCCGATTGCTGACACTGATCAACTGACGCAAGGTCGCGCGCTCGCGGATGATCTGCGCATAAGCCCGAATATTGGCCACAGAAGGTATGTTCTTGGCCAACTCACCCAAATAGGCCAATCCACCCGCCTGCGACAAGGCGGCATCCTGATCCAGCTGCTCCGATACCGTGACCAGATCAAAGGGGTGGCGGCGCTCCACCAGTCGCGCAATAGCCCGAAAGATCAGGCGGTGGTCATGCCGATAGAAGTCACCCTCGGAAACCAACTCGCAGACGCGCTCCCATGTGCTGTTATCCAGCATCAATCCACCGAGTACTGACTGCTCAGCCTCAATGGAATGGGGGGGGACCTTAAGGGCAGCAGTTTCCAGATCCTGTTGCTGTGCACGGCTATTGTTCATGGCAGCGGGCATTCCGGGAAACGGAGGGCATAGCCTAAGCTGATGCACCAGAAAGACAAAGGGCACGATAGCGCCGTAGCAATATCGTGCCCCGTGATCATCAAGCTAGCCGCAAAGCCAGCCTGCAGGCGGGATTAACCGGCCTGAACAACCACTCTGACAGAAGCTTCTACATCTGTGTGCAGATGCAGTGCTACGTCATATTCGCCAACCAGACGGATAGTACCGTTGGGCAGACGCACTTCGCTCTTAGCAACCGGAACGCCGGAAGCAGTCAGGGCGTCGGCGATATCGGCAGTGCCGATGGAACCGAACAGCTTACCTTCATCGCCAGCAACGGCAGTGATGGTGACTTCCAGCTCAGCCAGTTGAGCAGCACGCTCTTCGGCAAAGGTTTTCTTCTCAGCGGCCAGACGCTCCAGATCAGCGCGACGGGCTTCAAAAGCCGCCACGTTCTCAGCAGTAGCGCGAGTGGCTTTGCCTTGCGGCAGCAGGAAGTTACGTGCGTAACCGCCTTTGATGTTTACTTTGTCGCCCAGGTTGCCCAGGTTGGCAATTTTTTCCAGCAGGATGACTTCCATTTGAGTCTCACCTCTTAAATTTTAACCTTCACCCTTCGCAGATCCTTGTCCCTTATGTTCGGGAGGCGCGACCGCGAAAATCACACAGACTGTCAACAACGGCCAGTATCGCCAGCAACGGATAGATAAACTGCAACAGCAGCACCATGGTGACGTAGAGCCCGACCAGCCAGAACTTTGCCATGCGCCCCTGAGCCACCAGCCCGTGCATCAGCGCCAGACTGGCAAAAATCAGCGGCACACTGCAGACCGGCGTCAGAATCGCAAGATCGGCCACTAGCGCAGGCCCCAGCAGCGCAACCGCCACGAGGGAAAACGCCAGTACAGGCGATAAGCGCAAGGCTCTAAACTCCTCGCCAAAGCCACCGGGGTTATAGAGCAAGGCTTGCCAATAGCGACCCACCATCAAGCCCACCAGCGAGAGAATCTGCAACAGTGCAGCCATCAGCCCGGTCAGCGCAAAGCTGAACATCGCCTTCAGGTGCATCTGCTCAACCGCTGACATCTTCTCCCAAGTGCCCGGTAAGGCCTCTGGCAGCAGCTTATGTAGCTCAGCGGCCATCAATGCGATGGGCTCACGAAAGATCACCAGCAACAGCGCGGCATACAGCCCGCCTAGGCCTACACTCCCCAGCATCACCGTGCGCCACGAAGACGTACTACGCAGCAGCAGAGCGAGCCCGGTTGTACCCAGCAGAACCAGCAGGGTGCGGGGGTCATCATAGAACCACCAGATGAGGGCCGGCAGCAGCCCCCATGCCAGTACGTGCAGACCATCGGCCAAGCCGCGGCGCAGCAATACCAAACTGCTGGCCGCCACACTTAGCAAGAACAACATAGGCACGGCTGCTGCCCCAGCAACCACAAGGGCTGCCTGCATACGGCCACGCATGATGAACTCTGCCAGAAAGCGCACGTAATCTATCCTTTGTCAGTCAACTAGCCCGTCGATCAACGGCCGTGGCTGTCGGTGTAAGGCAGCAGGGCCAGATAGCGAGCGCGCTTGATAGCAACGGCCAGCTGACGCTGATATTTGGCTTTAGTACCTGTGATCCGGCTAGGAACGATTTTGCCGGTTTCAGAGATGTAGGCTTTCAGGGTGTTCAGATCTTTGTAATCGATCTCTTTGACTGCTTCAGCGGTGAAGCGGCAGTACTTACGACGACGGAAAAAGCGTGCCATGGTTCGGCTCCTCAACAGGACTGTAGATTACTCGCCAAGGTGATCGTGATCGCCGTCACCGTCGAGGGAGTCAAGGCTCTCAACGCGCTCACGACGCTCACGGCGCTCGCTGCGGTTTTCTTCGGCCTTGAGCATCTCGGATTGGCCAGTAACAGCCTCATCGCGACGGATAACCAGGTTACGAATAACGGCATCGTTATAACGGAAGCTGTCTTCCAGCTCAGCCAGTGCTTTGCCAGTGCATTCAACGTTCAGCAGAACGTAGTGGGCTTTGTGCACATTGTTGATGGCATATGCCAACTGACGGCGGCCCCAGTCTTCCAAACGGTGAACCTTGCCACCGTCTTCTTCGATCAGCTTGGTGTAACGCTCCACCATGCCGCCAACTTGCTCGCTCTGGTCCGGGTGAACCAGAAAGATAATTTCGTAATGACGCATAAATGCTCCTTACGGGTTGTAGCCTGCCAGTCGCGCTGGTCAGGCAAGGAGTGAATGTTTTTTGTCTTGCCCCAGAGTTAAACACCCCTTAGGACAAGGGGCGACATTCTAGAGAAGGGGGCACCTGTAAGCAAGGTAAGCCGCTCATAGCTCAGCTTATCTCAGGGATTAGCGCGCCGAAGGGCTCTGGCGCTGGCGCACGGCTTCAAATAAACACACGCCCGTAGCCACTGAGACATTCAAACTGCTAACGCTACCGCCCATGGGCAGACGCACCAGATAGTCGCAATGCTCGCGAGTCAGACGGCGCATGCCTTTGCCTTCTGCGCCCATCACTAACACTGTGGGGCCGCGCAAATCTTGCTCATACAGGCTGCGCTCAGCCTCTCCCGCCGTGCCGACAATCCACAGCCCTTTCTGCTGAAGTTTTTCCAAGGTGCGCGCCAAGTTAGTCACGGCGACCAACGGAACCACTTCAGCGGCACCACAGGCCACTTTACGCACGGTGGCATTCAGAGTAGCTGAGCGATCCTTGGGCAGAATGACTGCGCAAGCCCCTGCTGCATCGGCGGTACGCAGGCAAGCGCCAAGGTTATGCGGATCGGTTACGCCGTCCAGCACCAGCACCAGCGGTGGCCCATTGCTGGCGTCCAATAGTTCGTCGAGCATATTTTCGCCCAACACCTGACTAGGCGTCACATCGGCAACGATGCCTTGGTGAACGCCTTCGACCCATTCGTCTAGCTTGCTGCGCTCGGCAGCCTCCACAGGAACGCGCGCCGCCTTAGCCAAGGCCAGCAGCGGCTGCACACGCGGCTCGCTGCGCCCTTCGGCCAACCAAATATGCTTGACGCGCTTAGGATGGTGCTGCAACAGGGCTTCCACCGCATGCAGACCGTAAATCTTTTCCAGCTGACTCATGCATTTCACGCAAGCTTTCAGCGCTCAAAGCCCCTAATTGACGGCTTTGCTCTGAATACTGAAGACGGCCATTTTATGCCCTCTCAGCCTTGCGCCCTCCCCGTTTCAAGTAAGTGGGTTAAAGCCCCCAGCCGTTACTAAGGCTGGGGCTATTTCGGCAGAATCAGGATTTTGCCTTACGCCGTCTAGGCGCGCTGCTGCGTCCTGCGCTCTCTGCTTCTGGCTTTTTCTTTTTGCTGCGGTTTGCGCCGGGTTTGGTAGGTTTGCTGCGCGGCGGCTTGCTGCTGCCCGCTTTGGCATCTTTCTCCGCCCAGCCGCTCTCTGTGCTGCGCTTGGGCTTGCCATCGACCAACTGTCGCGCCTCGTTAAGCAGGCTTTCCTTGATAGCGCGGCTTTTGCTGACACCCGCTGCAGGCAGAATTTCCGTCACCGCCGGTTTTGCCGCCGACCGACTACCGGAGCGCGCGCCCGTGTCTTTACGACCGGCGGAAGGGCCTTTCTTGGTGTGAGCACTGGCCACTAGCTCAAAATCAATCTTGCGCTCGTCCAGATCGACCCGTGCCACACGCACTTCAACGCTATCGCCTAAACGGAAGGTACGCCCGCTGTGCTCGCCGCTGAGCCGATGATGCAGCGGATCGAAGTGGTAGTAATCACCCGGTAGCGCTGTGACGTGCACCAAGCCTTCAACGTAAATGTCAGACAGCTCGACAAAGAAGCCAAAGCCCGTCACTGCGGTGATTACGCCGGGGAATACCTCGCCAACGCGATCTTCCATAAACTCGCATTTCAGCCAGTTCACCACATCGCGGGTGGCTTCGTCAGCACGGCGTTCGGTCATGGAGCACTGTTCGCCCAACTGCTCCAAAGCGGCCTCATCGTAGGGATAGATGCGGGCTTTGGGGATGCTGGCGGCTTCAGCGCGCTTCACATGGGGCGTGTCGCAGCGCGAACGGATTACGCTGCGAATGCCACGATGCACCAGCAAATCCGGGTAGCGGCGAATTGGCGAGGTGAAGTGGGTATAGGCTTCATAGTTCAAGCCAAAGTGGCCTTGATTGTCTGAGCTATACACCGCCTGACTCATGGAACGCAGCATCACCGTCTGGATCAGATGGAAATCAGGCCGATCACGGATGCTTTCCAGCAGCGTTTGATAATCCTTCGGAGTCGGATCGTGCTTACCGCGTTGCAGACTTAGGCCCAACTCGCCCAAGAAGCTACGCAGCTTGTCCAGACGCTCAGCGGGTGGCACGTCGTGTACCCGGTACAGCGCCGGTACTTCATGCTTACTCAGGAAGTCCGCTGCCGCCACGTTGGCGCACAGCATGCATTCCTCAATCAGCCGGTGGGCATCGTTGCGCTGAGTTGGGCGGATCTCAACAATCTTGCGATCCTTGCCGAAGATGATCCGCGTTTCTTGCGTCTCAAAATCGATGGCTCCCCGCTCATGGCGGGCCTTGAGCAGCACCTTAAACAGGCTGTGCAGGCTCTTCAGGTGCGGTACGACCTCCGCATAGCTGGCGATCAGGCGTTTGCCTTCAGCGGAACGGCTATGCTCCAACATACAACCCACTTGGTTATAGGTCAGACGCGCCTGTGAGTGGATAACGGCCTCATAGAACTGATAGTCCAGCATCTTGCCAGAGCGGCTTAGCTGAACCTCACAGACCATAGCCAGACGATCCACCTGCGGATTCAAGGAGCACAGGCCATTGGACAGGGCCTCTGGCAACATGGGCACCACCCGCTCAGGGAAGTACACCGAGTTACCACGGTTGGTCGCCTCCTCATCCAGCGCAGAGCCCACCTTCACATAGTGCGAGACATCCGCGATGGCCACATAGAGACGAAAGCCTCCGGCTAGACGCTTCAGACCCGTGGGGCGCTCACAGTAGACCGCATCATCGAAGTCGCGGGCATCCTCACCATCAATGGTAACGAAGGGCAAATGGCGCAAATCAATGCGCTTTTGCTTATCAGCTTCCGTGACTTCAGGCTTAAGACGCGCCGCTTCACGCTCCACCGCTTCCGGCCAGACATGCGGAATGTTAAAGCTGCGCAGGGCGACATCAATCTCCATTCCCGGCGCCATGTAATTACCGATGATCTCCACCACATCGCCTTGCGCTTGAAAACGCGCCGTCGGCCAATGGGTGATCTTCACCTCAACGAACTGCCCAGCCTTAGCGCCAAAGTCACGACCGGGCGTAACCAAGACTTCCTGCTGCACTTTAGGGTTGTCAGGCACCACAAAGCCGACACCGCTTTCCACATAATAGCGGCCCACAATGCGCTCATGGGCACGACTGATCACCTCAACGATCGCCCCTTCACGGCGACCACGCCGATCAACACCGGCTACTCGTACTAAGCAGCGGTCGCCATCAAACACCAAACGCATTTGGGCAGGTGATAAAAACAGATCATCGCTGGCATCATCAGGAATGAAGAAACCAAAGCCATCACGATGACCACTGATGCGACCACAGAGCAGATCCAGCTTATCCACCGGGGCATAAGCACCACGCCGGGTATAGATCAGCTGGCCGTCTCGCTCCATAGCCCGCAGGCGACGGCGCAGTGCCTCGATATCCTCCTCAGAGACCAGACCAAACTCTTCAAGCAATTGCTCGCGGTTGGCCGGTGAGCCTCGCTCGCTCAAATGCTGGAGAATCAACTCCCGGCTGGGGATGGGTCTTTCGTATTTTTCCGCCTCGCGCGCGGCCTCGGGGTCGAGGGATTGCCAATCGGCCATTAAGTCAGGTTACCTTCTAAGTAGGGTTTCTATTCTGTATTGAAGCCTAGAACGGCTGTTCATGGCAGCATTATCGACGATTATTTTTCCGCGTGGGGGCTTTACAAGCCATCAAGTGCCCCTTATAGTTCGCGCCCACAGTGATGACGCAATGCTACAGGGTGTTGCGGATCGCGTGTGATGTTGTAGCAGTGCCCAGGTGGCGGAATTGGTAGACGCACTAGGTTCAGGTCCTAGCGATGGCAACATCGTGGAAGTTCGAGTCTTCTCCTGGGCACCACTTGTTACAGCCAGACACCATACAGGTTGTCTGAGTTGAGTTAAAGACAGGTGACACCAAAGATACAACAGTCGCACAGATCATCATTACTATGCCCAGGTGGCGGAATTGGTAGACGCACTAGGTTCAGGTCCTAGCGATGGCAACATCGTGGAAGTTCGAGTCTTCTCCTGGGCACCATATACTGCAAGCCTTTGAGCCGTGTTTAGGCTACGAAGGTTAGAACCCGCGAAAGCGGGTTTTTTGCTTTCTGGTAACAGCGTTTCCGTCTGAACCTAGGTTCTGCTCAGGTTAAGCAGACCGTTTAGCGCTCAGTTCAGTCACACTGCTGCTCTTCAGTACCAGATGAGCGACGCCGAGCAACCACCACCTGATTACGCCCCTGCTGCTTAGCACTATACAAGGCCTGATCAGCCATCTTTAGCGCCTGCTCGACGCTATCGTCGCTCAAGGGCCGCCACTGAGCCACGCCAAGGGAAATGGTCACTGTTGTGTCAATGCTGGGCATTTCTGCCATTTGCATGCGCAATCGCAGGCGCTCTGCCACCAAACGAGCATCATCCAAGCACACACCCGGCAGCAACATCAAAAACTCTTCGCCCCCATGGCGACAAAGTACATCACCACTGCGCGAGCTTTCGCGCATGAGCTGTGCTACATGCTTGATCACTTGATCGCCTATGTCATGCCCATACAGATCGTTGATGTTTTTGAAGTGGTCGATATCCAGCGCAACAATGGAGAAAACCTGTTGCCGCACTTGCCAAGTATCCAAGGTCACACTCAATCCACGGCGGTTGTAAAGCCCAGTTAACGGATCGGTTAGGACGTCGCGGTTGAGAGTACCGATGCGCTGATGCAAGGAGCCAATCCCCGCCAGCATGGCGCGCTTAAGCTGAGCGGCTTCAAAGTACCAAGACTGTACTTCACGGATTTGCTTCACCGCATCATCGGAGTCAATATGCCTTGCTCCTCGGGCCAACTGCCATAAGGGCTGCGAAATCAAGCGGGCCAGCAGATAAATGCAGAGCAGTCCAGCCATGGCCCAAGGTAACGCATGACGCAAGATCGCCATCATCAAGCCATCTAGTTCTGCCAGAGTCGCTACCGTAGGACGCTGCGCAATCACGCCCCAGCCGGGCAGAGAAACCGGCGCATAGCCAGCCAGCATGTCGATACCTCGGCTGTTGACTAGGCGCGTACTCCCTGCCTTGCCTCGCATAACCGCATCAATCGCTGGATTATCACTAATAACCTGCCCTAACCATGTTGGGTCGATGTGGTGAATCAAACGCCCATCCTGATCAACCACATACAGGTAAGAGCCATCCCGGTAGTAATGCTCGCCAATTAAAAAGCTCAGGATATTTTGATGCTCAAGGCGAATGACAGCAGCGATATAACCCAAATAGCCTTGATCCTCGGCCAAAATAGGCTGGGAAACAAATACTAGTGTGTGAGCACTATCCACAATGTAGGGCTTACTGATCATTGGACGTTGCTCATGGAGCATTTCGCCCGTTCCGGCCAAGACATTGGCTAACTGTGAGGCATCCATATTCGGGGCAGACGCTCGGATAACGCCTTCACTGCTGGCGACAAAAACGGAGTTGAAGCTATCAGTCTGCAGCAATAGGCGGTCTACCTCTGACTGCAAACGGGCCTCATCATGAAAGCTACCCGTTAAATTGGTGGCACTGTAGGCCAACTGCTGCTGGGCTGTTTTGAAAAAGCTTTCGATACTAGCCGCCAACTTCGAGGCATATACCCGGTTAGCCTCTAGGGTATTGCCGATCAGAACTTCACGCTGAACATAGTAGCTCGCGTAAAAGGTATTAAGCAGCGCAGCAGCAGCGCTGACCACCGCAAGGAGCAGGATCAAACGACGCAAATCCAAACGAAATAGGGAAGATGGCAGCATGGGAGTGCGTCAGCTGTCCTTGATACAGGAGGATATCAGTGTCCTAGTGTGTCTCATGGCCATTTCAATTCCTGTGCCACGCGGCTATTGTCTTTACAGGGGTGCCGTTGAGGCTATGGTCTGCCCAATCTAGGTATAGCGCAATCACCGAAAAGGCTTGCTGACATATTTTTCCTGCGCCCAGTCAAGGCAATGCCATACCGCTCTGGCTCTGCACAATGTAAAAAGCCGCTCACTAAGAGCGGCTCTAGCAAAAACTAACAAGCAAGAAGCTAAATCAGGCGTAAGGATGGCGCAGTACGATGGTTTCGTTGCGATCAGGGCCTGTGGAGATGATGTCGATGGGCGCACCGACTAAGGCTTCAATGCGCTTAATATAGGCTAGGGCATTAGCGGGCAGCCCTTCTAAGCTAGTCACGCCAACGGTGGATTCTGTCCAGCCGGGCATGTCTTCGTAAACCGGAACGATGCCTTCGTAGCTGTCTGCATCGGTTGGGGCCTCAACGGGGTTGCCCGCTTGATCCTGATAGCCAACGCAAATACGCACGGTGCTCAGGCCGTCTAAGACATCCAACTTGGTCAGGCACAGACCGGACACGCTGTTAATTTCGATGGCACGGCGCAGGATCACCGCATCGAACCAACCGCAGCGCCGCGCGCGTCCGGTGGTGGAGCCAAACTCGTGGCCTTGTTTGGCCAGATGTGCGCCCACTTCATCAAAGAGTTCAGTGGGGAAAGGCCCAGAGCCGACACGGGTGGTATAGGCTTTGGTGATGCCTAGCACGTAGTCCAGATACAGCGGCCCAAAACCTGAGCCGGTAGCGGTACCGCCTGCAGTGGTGCTGGAGCTAGTAACGTAGGGATAGGTGCCGTGGTCGATATCCAAGAGCGAGCCTTGCGCACCTTCGAACATGATGCAAGCACCCTCACGGCGCAGCTCATGCAGGCGAGCAACCACATCGGTAACCATGGGGCGCAGAATCTCTGCGTAACCTAGGGCTTCATCTAGGGTCTTTTGGAAATCAACCGGTGCGACCTTGTAGTAATGCTGCAATACGAAGTTGTGGTATTCCAGCAGTTCGCGCAGCTTCTTGGCAAAGCGCTCTGGGTTGAACAGATCCGCAATACGCAAACCACGACGCGCCACTTTATCTTCGTAAGCTGGACCGATGCCACGGCCTGTGGTGCCAATCTTGCCCTCGGAGCGCGCCGCTTCACGGGCCTGATCCAGTGCCACATGGTAAGGCAGAATCAGAGTACAAGCAGGACTGATACGCAGGCGCTCACGCACGGGCACGCCCTTGGCTTCGAGCTTGGTGATTTCTTGCATCAGAGCATCTGGCGCAACCACCACGCCGTTACCGATCAGGCATTGCACATTGGCGCGCAGGATGCCTGAAGGAATCAGGTGCAAGACGGTTTTCTCACCCTCAATCACCAAGGTATGCCCGGCATTGTGGCCCCCTTGGTAGCGCACGACAGCAGCCGCCTGATCGGTCAGCAGGTCGACGATCTTGCCCTTGCCCTCATCGCCCCATTGGGTGCCCAGAACCACGACATTCTTACCCATAACCCTTTTGTCCTCTTTGCAAAGCAGACCGGCTCACACCGGCAAATATTCAGAATCCTGATCTGTGCGCTGACTGGCGGTTGAGCCTTTGGCTCAGGCAGACAGCGGCACTAGTGTCCAGAGACTGTCTTGCAGAACTAATTGCCGATCGCACCCAGCCTGCGCTGCGGCCTCTAGCGCTTGTCCGGGTAGCGCTTGCACTACGCGCTCGCCGGTTTTTCGCAACGCACACATCTGTTGCCATAGGCTGAAATCATTCGCATAGGGTGCCCAAATGCCCGTAGCCGTTTCAGTTAAGACAGCATCGCCTAGGGTGACCAGTGCTTTAAGATCGGTGGAGAAGCCAGTTGCCGGACGCGCGCGACCAAAGGATGCGCCTATGTCGTCATAACGGCCACCTTGGGCAATGGATTGTCCAAGCCCCGGCACAAAGGCAGCAAACACGATACCCGTATGGTAGTGATAGCCGCGCAACTCCCCTAGGTCGAAGTACAGCGGCAGTGCGGGATAGCGCATGGCCAACTGGCTAGCCACTTCGCGCAGGTCGGCAAGGCTTTGCCGTACGGCTGCGGGGGCTGCTGCAAGTAGCCTTTCTGCCTCATCCAGCACATCGCTGCCACCACACAGACGCGCCAGCGAGCGCAACATCAGCGCCAGTGCCGGCTCTACATCAGCGGTCAGATCGGCGATCTCGTCCATGGCTTTGCGTTGCAGGGCATCAAACAATTGCTGCTCGGCGCTTCCCGTTAAGCCTGCCGCCTGAGCTAAACCCCGGTAAATGCCCACATGCCCAAGGTCCATATGCACATCGGGCACAGCAGCCAGCTCCAGCACTTCAAGCATCAGGCTGATGACTTCAAGGTCGCTGCCTGTGCTTGGGTCGCCATAGAGTTCTGCACCGATTTGCAGCGGGCTGCGCGAGGTAGACAACGCCGCCGGTTTGGCGTGCAGCACGCTACCGGCATAGCACAGGCGACTAGGGCCTACACGACGCAACGCATGGGCATCGATACGGGCCACTTGCGGCGTGATATCTGCCCGCAAGCCCATCTGCCGACCCGATAATGGGTCGATGATCTTGAAGGTCTTCAGATCCAAATCCTGTCCGGCGTTCACCAACAGTGATTCGATGAATTCGATATGGGGGGTTATAACTAGCTCATAGCCCCAGCGTTGGAACAAATCCAATGCACGGCGTCTTGCCGTTTCGATTTGCTGCGCCTCAGGCGGCAGCACTTCCTCAATGCCATCTGGCAAAAGCCAGCGGTCTATTGTTGCCATTTCGCTCATCACCTCTCGATCCGGCAAGCCTGGCGCATTGAAAATCGCACTCCACACGCTGCGGTCATGCGCAATTGTCCAATCGCGATCCTGATTCGATCACGTCGTTCGCGAGTGGCATGGCCTGCACCATGTTCAGGGAAGTCTGCGTGCCTCAGAGACATGCAGACGCAAAAAAGCCGGGGTTTTCCCGGCTGGCGGATCATAACAATGTTTTCCGGTTGGGTCACCCGGCGACCAGAGGCCGCCGAGTGTTTCCCATCTAACGCGTGGGGTGTGCCTGCTCAAAATAGCGGAAGAAATCACTTTTTGGGTCAAGCACTAGGATGTCATCCTTACTCGAGAAGCTTTCCCGGAACGCCTGCAAGCTACGGTGGAAGGCATAAAATTCGCCATCCTGACTGTAGGCTTGCGCGTAGATAGAAGCTGCCTTGGCATCCCCTTCGCCGCGCAGCGCTTCGGACTTACGGAAGGCTTCAGCCAACATAACGCCGCGCTGGCGATCGGCATCCGCACGAATGCCTTCGGCCAACTCACGGCCCTTGGCGCGGTGCTCACGGGCTTCACGCTCGCGCTCAGAACTCATGCGTTCAAAGACGCTACGGTTCACCTCGCGCGGCAGATCAATGGCTTTGACGCGCACGTCGATGACTTGAATGCCCAGCTCTTGCTGAATGTCACGGTTCAAGCTGGTCATCACCTGTGCCATCAGCTCATCGCGCTGCCCGGATACCGCTTCGTGCAGGGTGCGCTTGCCGAACTGATCGCGCAAAGCCGCCTCAAGACGCCGGGACAGGCGCTCGTCGGCGATTTGCTTAACCCCTGAGGTTGCGGTGTAGAAGCGCTCGGCATCATCCACGCGCCATTTGGCATAGGCATCCACCATCAGGGCTTTCTTTTCAAGGGTCAGAAAGCGCGAGGTGCTGGAGTCCAGTGTCATCAGGCGGCCATCAAACTTGCGCACGCTGTTGACGTAGGGGATTTTCATGTGCAGACCGGGCTTGAGGTCAGACTCGACAATCTTGCCAAAGCGCAGCAGCACTGCCCGCTCCGTCTGGGACACGATGAAAAAACTGCTCCAGAGCACGGCAGCCAGCAGAGTACTGACCACCAGAGCAGTCAAGGATTTATTGCTCATCAGCGGCTCTCCCTTGAACGCGGATCCCGTATCTCCGGTACGCTGGATGTCGCAGCATCCTGCGCGCTGGCTGGCGGAGTACTGATGGTGGGCTGTTCAGCACCGGTGGCGCGCTTATTAACCATCTTGTCGAGGGGCAGGTACAGCAGGCTATTCTGGCCGCTCTCAGCGGTAATCAGCACCTTGCTGGTATTGCCCATGACTTTTTGCATGGTTTCAAAGTACAGACGCTCGCGGGTTATTTCTGGAGCCTTGCGGTACTCCTCCAGCAGTCTTGTAAAGCGATCCGCCTCACCCTGAGCCCGAGCAATCACCGACTCGCGATAGCCGCTGGCTTCTTCCAGCACCCGCTGAGCTTCACCACGGGCTTCTGGGACGACGCCATTGGCATAGGACTCGGCTTGGTTTTTCAGGCGTTGTTCATCCTCACGCGCCCGAATCACGTCATCGAAGGCTTCTTGCACCTCACGCGGGGCTGCCGCACTTTGCAAGTTGACCTGCGTGACGACAATGCCGGTGCCATACAGATCCAAGAAGCGCTGTAGGCGCTCTTTGACCTCACCGGCCATCACTTCCCGGCCCTCAGTCAGCACCTGATCCATGGCCGTCGAGCCCACCACATGCCGTACAGCGCTATCGGTGGCATGTTGCAGACTGACTTCTGGCTCATCCACCGACAGCACGAAGTCTTTCAGGCTGCTGATGCGGTACTGAACGGTCAGAGGTACTTCAATGATGTTTTCATCTTCAGTCAGCATCTGCCCTTGCTTGCTGTAGGAGCGCTCGCGGGTGACGTTTTCCTGAAAACGGCTGTCGATGGGCGGGAAGTAGATATTCAAACCCGGCCCGACCGTTTCGTAGTACTTACCAAAGCGCAGCACTACGGCTTGCTCTTGCTCATCAACGATGTAGATGGCGTTGTACAACCAAAAGCCTAGCAGCAGCACCAAGCCCAGCAACAAGCCTGCGTTACCGCCACCTGACTGCTCTGGCCCTTCGCCCCCTGTGCTGCGCTTTTTAACGCCCAGCAGATTATTTAGGCTGTCTTGCAGCTTACGAAAAGCCTCATCAAGATCTGGCGGCCCTTGCTGGTCGCCACCACGGCGCCCGCCACTCCCCCAAGGATCCTGATCCTGGTTGTTCGAGTTGCCACCCGGCTCATTCCAGGCCATAGCGCTCTCCATTCAAATACACTAAAAAACGCGCAATGACGCGTCGCCAAATGCTACTCAAAGTACTGAGGCTATCCTCGGAAATCCGCACGCTGCTTTATTGCAAGGTGTGTGCTTCAAGAAAAGCCTCTGCCTGTAAGCCTTCTCGGCTGAGCAGCTTGTTCAGTTCAACACGCGGCAGGCGCACATCAATCAGACTGTTGCCCTGTTCATCATGGGACTCCTGCTGCACCGCGCCTAACGCAAAAAACTGGGCACGCAAGCGGGCCAAAGGCTGCGGCAAGCATAGGCGCGCCGCAAAAATGTCCTCACCCAGCAACTCAGCGATAGCCTGTTGCAACAAATCGAGCCCCAAGCCATCGCGGGCAGAGACCCAAATGCGCAGCGGCTTACCCTCTGCATCGCGCTGAATATGCGGCGTTACACCTTCAACAAGATCTACCTTGTTGTAAACCTCTAGGATTGGCAAATGCCGGGCGCCAATTTCTTCCAACACGCTGAGCACTTGCTCAATTTGCTGATCGCGCTCCGGTTCGTGGGCGTCGATCACATGCAGCAACAGATCGGCATTGCTGGATTCTTCCAGTGTGGCTCGGAAGGATTCAACCAGCTTGTGCGGCAAATGGCGAATAAAACCCACGGTATCGGCCAAGACAATAGGGCCAATATCGCTCAACTCCAGACGGCGCAGGGTAGGATCTAGGGTGGCAAACAGTTGATCGGCGGCATAAACCGCCGAGGAAGTCAGGGTATTAAACAGCGTGGATTTGCCTGCGTTGGTATAGCCTACCAAGGACACCAGCGGAATATCCGCGCGCTGACGACCGCGCCGCGCTTGCTCACGCTGGCTGCGAACCTTCTCTAAACGCTGTTTGATTTGGCGAATACGTACCCGCAGCAGACGGCGGTCGGTTTCTAGCTGAGTTTCTCCGGGGCCACGTAGGCCGATACCGCCTTTCTGGCGCTCAAGGTGCGTCCAACCGCGCACCAAGCGGGTACTCATGTGGTCAAGCTGGGCCAGCTCGACTTGTAACTTGCCTTCGTGCGTACGCGCACGCTGGGCGAAAATATCCAGAATTAGGCCTGTACGGTCTAATACTCGGCACTCTAGCGCACGTTCGAGGTTACGCTCCTGACTGGGAGTCAGGGTGTGGTTGACAATAACCAGCTCTGCCTCGCCCTCTTTGACCTGCATACGCAGTTCTTCAACTTTGCCGCTGCCCAGTAAAAACTTGGCGGAGGGCTGATAGCGCCCAATGCTGACAAAGCTGATGACCTGAGCACCGGCTGAGCGGGCCAGCTCCTGAAACTCGTGAGGATCTTCGCGTATTGCAGGATCCTGGCCATCCAAATGCACCAGGATTGCCCGCTCTCCGCCATCGTGGCGCTCAAAAAACAAAAGGCAGCCCTCAGACGTTACCTACGTCAACCTGATCAGCATCACTTGAAGCCGGCAGGCGGACAGGACGACTCGGCACGACGGTAGAAATCGCGTGCTTGTAGACCATCTGGCTGACGGTGTTTTTCAGCAGAATAACGAATTGATCGAAAGACTCGATCTGCCCCTGAAGCTTGATGCCATTGACCAGATAAATGGAAACAGGGACACGTTCTTTGCGCAAGGTATTCAGGTAAGGGTCTTGTAGCGAATGCCCTTTTGACATGTTTCACACTCCTCAAGAGATGTATTTTTGTGAATATAAAAAATGAATAACGATCTTTGGCTGACAAGCAAGGCATTTCTGTACAGCACAACCACACTATATGGCGAGTGCTTTCAGGTATTTCAACGCCTCTGACAGATTATCGCTGGACAGGCTATCCAGCCACTTCAATTCGCCCCAACTGCGTAACCAAGTGAATTGGCGCTTGGCCAATTGCCGGGTGGCGATCACACCGCGCTCCACCATCTCGCCTCGTGACATCTGCCCGTCTAGGTAAGCCCAGACTTGCCGATAGCCTACGGAACGCATGGACGGCAGCTCAGGATGCAAATCCGCTCGGCGGCGTAGCTGCTCTACTTCCTCGATAAAGCCCTGTTCCAGCATGTGCAAAAAACGCTGCTCAATACGCTGGTGCAGAACCTCACGCTGAAGCGGGAAAATCGATAGCTCAGCAACAGTATAAGGTAAGTTTGAAGCACTAGGCGCGCCCTGTGCCCGCAATATTTGCTGGCGCTGGCGGTGTTCTGTCATGGATAAACCGCTGACTTTGTAGACCTCAAGGGCGCGGATCAGCCGTTGTGGATCATTGGGGTGGATGCGTTGGGCGGATAGCGGATCAATCTCGGCTAATTGCTGATGCAGGGCACTTAAACCCTCGGCAGCAATTTGCTGCTCCAAGGCCGCGCGCACCTCAGGATCGGCGCTGGGCATATCGGCTAAGCCATCGCGCAGGGCTTTGAAGTAGAGCATGGTGCCGCCGACCAGCAAGGGAATACGCCCGGCAGCTGTGGCTTTGGCCATTAATTGCAAAGCATCTTGGCAAAATTCAGCGGCAGAGTAGCTGTCCAGCGGGTCGCGAATATCCACCAACTGATGGGGAAAGCGCGCCAGTACGTCCGGCGTAGGCTTTGCTGTGCCGATATCCATGCCGCGATAGACCATGGCGGAGTCAACGCTGATCAGCTCGCACGGCAGCGCCTGCATCAGCGCCAAGGCTAAGTCAGTCTTACCAGAGGCAGTGGGGCCCATCAGGAAGATGGCGGGAGGCAGTGCGGACATCGTCAGGCTCAGGCAATGGGGCGGCTTAGTGTCAGGCGAGTGGCGGCAAGCTGCAAGCCTGATCTAGCATTTGCCTCGCTACTGGCCGCGCAGAAAGAGCTTATCCAGCGCCTGCATATCCAACGGCGTCCAAGTAGGGCGACCGTGATTGCACTGGCCACTACGTTCGGTTTTTTCCATATCGCGCAACAGGGCGTTCATCTCGGGGAGGCTCAGCTGCCGATTGGCACGCACGGAGCCGTGGCAAGCCATGGTAGCCAGCAGCTCGTTGAGGTGTGCTTCAATGCGGTCGCTGCTGCCATACTCCAAGAGATCGGCCAGCACATCACGCACCAGTTGCCCGGCATCCACCTTGCCCAACAGGGCCGGAATCTGGCGGATAGCTAAAGTTTCTGGCCCCAAGGCTTGCAGCTCAAAGCCGAGTCGCTCAAAGCAGTCGGCATGGCTTTCCGCACAGGCCAATTCGCGTGGGCTGAGGCTCAGGGTTTCTGGCACCAGCAGGGGTTGGCCGCAGACGCCCTCCTCGGCCAGTGCCTGCTTTAGGCGCTCGTAGGTGATGCGCTCATGGGCGGCGTGCATGTCCACCAGCACTAAGCCATTGGCGTTTTCCGCCAGAATGTAAATGCCCTTAAGTTGCGCCAGTGCGTAGCCCAAGGGCGGCAGACTATCGGCCACCTCTGATACTGCCGCTGAGCTTTTCCCCTCCGCTAAGGGGCTGAAAAAGGCTCGGTAGGCTCCTGAAGCTTCAGCTACAGGAAAGCGCGATGTCGCCTGAGGTGCCGCGTACCCGCCTTTTGCTCCCGTCCAACCCGTTGAAGCGATGGGACTAGGCGGCGTCAGCAGAATTTCCTGTTGTTCAAAGGCGGCGGCTGAGCTGGGCTGAAGGGATGAGGGCTCGGCGCTGTCCGGCGTTGCGCTAGGCGATTCAGCAGCCGACTCGGCATCACCGGGACGCACCTCAGCCAGACGGCGGTGCAGCATGCCGTAGAGAAAGTCATGCACGGTGCGGCTGTCACGGAAGCGTACTTCGTGCTTTGTGGGATGCACATTGACATCCACCGTGCTCGGATCTACTTCCAAAAACAGCACAAAAGCAGGATGGCGACCGTTGAAAAGGACGTCTCGAAAGGCCTGTCGAATGGCATGTGCCACCAGACGATCACGCACCATACGGCCATTCACGTAGAAGTACTGCAAATCCGTCTGGCTGCGCGAGGCCGTGGGCAAGCCTAACCAGCCCCACAGCCGCAAGCCATCTCGTTCAAGGGCTACTGGCAGGCTTTGCTCTAGAAAGGCTTTGCCACAGATCAGGCCGACTCGGCGGGCTCGGGCGGCATCATCCGTGGCCTCGTGCAGACTGAAGACCATTTTATCGTTGTGCTTCAGGTGAAAGGCCACTTCAAAGCGCGACAGCGCGAGCCGCCGAATCACCTCTTGCAGATGCTCAAATTCGGTCTTTTCAGTGCGTAAAAACTTACGGCGCGCGGGCGTGTTGAAAAACAGGTCACGCACTTCCACCGAAGTTCCCACCGGATGCGCGGCGGGATGTTCAAAAGCGGCCAATTCGCTGCCTTCCGCAATCACCTGCCATGCCGTGACGGCCTCGGCAGTGCGTGAGGTCAGGGTTAGACGCGACACCGAGCTGACCGAGGCCAGCGCTTCGCCGCGAAAACCGAGGCTCATGACCTGCTCCAAATCGTGCAGGTCACGGATCTTACTGGTGGCGTGCCGCGCTAAGGCCAGCGGTAAATCTTCCGCCGGAATACCGCAGCCGTTATCGCGCACCCGCAGCAGCTTCAAACCACCCTGCTCCACCTCTATGTCAATGCGCTGGGCTCCAGCATCTAAGCTGTTCTCCAGCAACTCCTTGATCACTGAGGCCGGACGCTCCACCACCTCGCCCGCTGCAATCTGGTTGGCTAGTAGCGAGCTGAGCAGCCGAATCCGCGCCGCAGCAGGTGGGTTCATGGTTGAGCAACTGACGCAGCGGATGCTTGATCAGCAACGGGGTCATCCAAAGCATCACGCGCGCTGATCAAATAGGTACGTGCCGCCTTAGTGGCATTGGACGACTGGGAAAAATCAATCAGGCTGATCAAGGAGGAAGACGAGGGTTCGTGCTGCGCCGACTTGCCAGCATCACGCAGCCACGCCAGATAAGTACCGGGCGGCGGGCTTTCCTGAAAGAACTGACGAATCCCTGAATGAATAGAACGTACCAGCGCTTGTTGATGGGTGGGCGCTTGTAGCTTCTGTGCTTCCTCCGGGTTGGAGATAAACCCGGTTTCCACCAGAATTGATGGGATATCCGGGGATTTCAGCACCAAAAAACCCGCCTGCTCCACCCGTGGTTTGTGTAACGAGGTGATATTGCCCATATGGCCAAGCACCTTTTGCCCCACCTTGATGCTAGAGGACATGGTAGCCGTCATCGACAAATCCAGTAACACACCGGCCAACATGGGGTCTTTGTTATCCAGATTCAGATTACCGACACCACCGATCAGGTCAGAGCGGTTTTCCGTGTCAGCCAGCCAGCGCGCGGTTTCTGAGGTAGCGCCCTTATCAGACAAGGCATACACCGAGGCACCGTAAGCCGAGGAGCGCGGTGCAGCGTCAGCGTGAATGGATACGAATAAATCCGCGCCTTTTTTACGGGCAATTTCCGTGCGCTGACGCAAGGGAATGAAGTAATCGCCGGAACGTATCAGCTCTGCCCGATAACCGCGCTCACTGCTGATGGCCGCATGTAAGCGCCGCGCAATGGCTAGGGTGACATCCTTCTCGCGCGCCCCGCCCGGCCCTAGGGCTCCGGGGTCTTCCCCACCATGGCCTGCATCAATGGCCACCACCACGTCGCGCTGTCCGGTAGATGCCGGTAGACGCCTGTTCAGAGGGGGCACATTGGGCGATACCGGCACAGGCATGACCGGCATTTTCGGCGCATTGGCAATCATAGGCGCTGAGGTAGGATTCCTCGCCGCCGGTGCAAGGGGCCGTGCGGCTATCTCGGTGATGGCATCAGCACCCTTATCAAACAGATCCACCACCAAGCGATGCCCATATTCTTGATTGGGCACTAGAGTAAAACTTTTAGGCACCACCTCAGCCGAGAGGTCAATGACCAAACGTAGACTACTAGGGTTGCGCTGAGCGGCCCGCATGCCGGTGATAGGCGTATCCTTGAGCGACAGCCTATCCAATGAAGCCTTAAGCGCCGCCCCTGACACATCAATCACGATGCGATTCGGCGCACTGAGCACAAACACGCTGTGCTGCACCGGGCCGGAAAGGTCAAAAACCAGACGCGTATTGTCGGGAGCGCGCCACAGACGCACACCACGCACATCGGATACAGCCCAGCCCTGAAGCGTTACCAGCAGCATCGCTAAACCGACCACCCACGTCGCGCACCTGCGCATACCTAACCCCATGCCTGTCAAGTATCCCCGTTGGCTAAAGCAGCACACCACGCCTCACCTCGCGCATCGCTAGGCGATAAGCAGAGCAGACGCCCGCTATTCTGCGGGCTAATGGTAATGTTCAGGTTAGCCTTTGGCAAAAGCCCCTCGCCACGCTCTGGCCACTCTACAAGGCAGAGCGCATCTTCCTGAAAGTAGTCACGCACGCCCATAAACTCCAGCTCATCCGGGTCTGTGAGGCGATACAGGTCAAAGTGAAAGACCCGCTGCGCGCCTATTTCATAAGGCTCCACCAAGGTGAAGGTTGGACTTTTCACCCGCCCGGTATGGCCCAGCCCCTGTACTAAACCCCGTGACAAGGTGGTTTTACCAGCACCCAAGTCACCATACAGGTAGATACTGCCTCGCCCAGCGGTTACTCGCGCCAAACGCGCACCTAGGTTAAGCATGGCCGCTTCGTCCGCAATGAACAGGTTCAGCGACGACATGGCGAATGCTCCTCCAAGGCCTGACGTATCAGCGGAATCAAATCGGTAGCGGCTAAACCTCGGCCTTGCGCTCCAGCACGAGTACCCGCCACCGCGTGTAGCCAGACGCCTAAGCAGGCCGCCTCAAAGGCTGACATTCCCTGCGCCAATAATCCGCCCAAGGTGCCAGCCAGTACATCGCCAAGCCCTGCACTGGCCATGGCCGGATGACCCAGATCGCAGAGCATCAGGCGGCCGTCGGGCTCAGCGATCAGGGTGCCAGCGCCTTTAAGAATGGCCACACAGTCATAACGCTTAGCCAAGGCTTGCGCGGCTGCCGGGCGATTGGCTTGCACCTCCGCCACCGAGCAATCCAACAGCCTTGCCGCTTCCCCCGGATGTGGGGTGATCAGGCTGTGACTGGGAATCCATGCCGCCCCCGAAGCCAGCAGATTAAGCGCATCCGCATCCCACACTTGCGGAATCGGCTGACGGGCAATCAAGCTGAGCAAGCTGCGCCCCCAAGGCTCTTGGCCAAGCCCCGGGCCTACCACCACTACGCTTGAACGCCCTATCAGTGACTCCAGTGCATAACTAGACTCCAGCCCGACGCAGAGCATCTCCGGCTGGCGCACTAAGGAAGCTGCAACGTGCTCAGGACGCGTGGCTAGCAGTACCATACCTGCCCCGGTACGCAAACCGGCCTCAGCCGTCATCAGCGCCGCACCGCCCATGCCTAAGTCGCCACCGACCACCAGCAGATGCCCGAACTCGCCTTTGTGGGCCGTCGGTAAACGCCCTGTTAGCGACGGCACATGAGGCTCAACCAACCTCAGGGCACGCGGCTCTAAGTGCGTCAGCACCTCGGGGTTGACTTGCAGGTCATCGAACTCAAGGCTTCCGATATAATCCGGGCCTTGTCCGGTGAACAGCCCTATCTTCAGTCCTATGAAGCTCACCGTGAGGCTGGCTTTCACCGCAATACCCAGCACTTGCCCAGTGTCCGCGCACAGACCTGAGGGCACATCCACCGCCAACACTGGCAAACCGCTGGCATTGATGGCGGCGATGGCTTCAGCATAGTTGCCCTGTACTTCGCCAACCAAGCCCGTGCCTAACAAAGCATCAACAATCACCCCTTGCAACAGCGCATCAGCCCGCCACGGCAGAATGGACACACCTGCCGCCACAGCCTCTTGAAAGGCCAGTGTGGCATCGCTGGTCAGGCTTTGCGGATCATCCAAGGCCCATACCTGTACCTGCCAACCTGCACGCTGCGCCATGCAGGCGATCAAGTAGCCATCACCTGCATTATTGCCACGCCCAGCCAGTACGGTGACTTGGTCAGCCTGTGTCCAATGTCGATACATGGCCAGCCAAGCGGCTTGGGCCGCGCGCTGCATCAAGGTAAACCCTGAGGTTCCGCTAGCTATTTGGCGGGCATCCAGCTCTCGAGTTTGCAGGGCTGTGTAAAGCGCTGCGGGAAGGGGTGCGCTCATCATTGGAACTCCATTTTTGATGGAAGCGTAGAATCATATGCCAGATCATCCTCAAATACGGCCCTTGATCATGCCAATACCGCCCTTTGATCCCATTAGCCTCTCTCAAGACATCAAAAGCTGGGCCTATGCCTTGGGTTTTCAGCAGGTCGGCATTAGTGGCATTGATCCGGGTGAGCACGAAGCCCATCTTGAGCGCTGGCTGGCCGCCGGTTATCAGGGCGAAATGGATTATATGGCCGCTCATGGCCGCAAACGCTCGCACCCGGAAGAATTAGTACCCGGCACCCTGCGCGTTATTTCCCTGCGCATGGACTACCTGCCCGGCGATACCCAGATGACGCGCTGCCTAGCCGACCCCCAAGCCGCTTACCTGTCGCGCTACGCACTGGGCCGCGACTACCACAAGCTGATCCGCAAACGTTTGCAACAATTAGCCGAACGCATTCAGCAACACATAGGGCCTTTTGGCTATCGCGCCTTTGTCGACAGTGCCCCGGTGCTGGAAAAAGCCTTCGCCCAACAGGCAGGCCTAGGATGGATTGGCAAAAACACCTTGCTCATCAACAAGCAAGCTGGAAGCTGGTTCTTTCTCGGCGAACTCTTCGTCGATCTGCCCTTACCCGTCGATCAACCTACCACTCGTGACCACTGTGGCCGCTGCCAATCCTGCCTAACGCGCTGTCCAACTGGGGCATTGGTTGGGGAGCGCCTACTGGACGCACGCCTATGCATTTCCTACCTAACCATTGAGCTGAAAGGCGCGATTCCCGTAGCCTTGCGCCCACTGATCGGCAATCGGGTTTTTGGCTGTGATGACTGCCAAATCGCCTGCCCTTGGAACCGCTTTGCGCGCCCCAGCCCAGAATCAGACTTTCAGCCAAGGCATGGTCTTGATCACAGCCGCCTCATCGAGCTGTTTCGTTGGACAGAAGCCGAATTCCTCGAGCGCACTGAAGGCTCACCCATTCGACGCGCAGGCTATGAACGCTGGCTGCGCAACCTCGCAGTAGGATTGGGCAATGCCCCTGCCAACCTCGACATCCTGCACGCACTACAAGCCCGCTATGACAGTGCTACTCCACTGCTGCGCGAACACCTTCAATGGGCACTGCTACGGCAAACCCAATAATCGGCTTTATGGGGGCTGACATCAAAGGATCACAGAGGACTGACAGGCTAGTACCTTGGCGACAAGGCCAGCCATCAGACATCAATCCATGCCTGATATCTAATAGGACGCGCCCTCTATTATGAAGGAATAGAATTAAAGGTCTCGGGCTAATTACCAGATAAAAACACCTTAAATAAAGCTATTTGACAAATTCACCTTCATCATCAATATCTAAATACTGATGCTCACAATTTACAGCCTAGCCCGAAAGATAAGTATCATTCTCAACTAACGCAATTTTGTTCATATTTGTTCGTCAGGTACTTGTCTTTTTAGGCTAGAACGGGTTAAAAACAGTCAAGGCTGTAATCGGGGGTCAAGAACACCCGCTCATAACAACAAACGACCACAACTCCTGGAACACAAAAGCATTGCTTAAATGTGTCATTCCACAGTTTTAAAGGAATAGCGTTATGGCCAAGGCAGAATTGACTTTCAAAGATATTGGAAAAACCGTATCCGTTCCCACAGGTACCCGTGTCATTGAGGTTTCGGAGAAAGAAGGCTCCGGCATCATATACGGCTGCAGAGAAGGCGATTGCGGCACCTGCATTATGGACGTGGTGGATGGATGGCAAAACCTTAGCCAACCCTCTGTCGTGGAAGACCGAATCCTGCGTGAAAACGCTGCCGGACGCCATCAGCGGCTGGCCTGTCAGGCTCAGGTATTAGGCGGAAAAATCACCGTCAAACCTGCCTGATAACTCCTGTAACAACTACGCAAAACCTGCAAAACCAGCAGAATTAAAAAGAGAAAATACCATGCCCAACATTACATTCAGCAATCCCAACTATCGCGACAAAACGGTATATGCCGTTGCCGGTAGCCACACGGATACTATTCTGTCCATCGCCCGCGAGAACCATATTCCTATTAACTTCAACTGCGCTGATGGTGAATGTGGCACCTGCATGGTCAAAGTTACTAGCCTGTCCGATAAACCGCGCATGGGTGGCTTCCTGACTGAAAAGGAAAAAATTGTTCTGAAAGAACACGGCAAACTGCCGCCAGAAGAACTGGAAAAAGCTGAAGTCGGTGATCAGCCGCCAACCTGGCGACTGGCCTGCCAGATGATCGTTCGCGAAGAAGATATTCTGGTCGAATACACCTGATCACCCGGGTTTAAATTGGGGGCATTGGCTTTTGGTCAGTGCCCCTTTTCGTTTACCATTCTCACTAGCAACAGATTAGATACAAACAAATACCTGCCTCCCCTCTCTCGTCTCCAGTCATCTCTACCTACCCAACGCAAAGAAAAATAGCCAGCTCTCAAAGCTGAGCTTGCGCAAGCTTGGGGTCATGCTCAGCCAGAGCTGATATCGATAGCCCCCGCCAAATAAGCAGATGAAGATAAACACCGTTACATTTTTTTTGAATTCAATCGGTGTATATTCAGAAAAATTTTAGAGCGCCGATAGCCTTTTACGAAAAGGCGAGCGACTCACCTCAAGAGCTATCCCTGCAGGTATTCCACATGTTCAACAGCAATCTAAAAAAACAGCTATCCGGCCTGCAGCAAGAGTTAGAGCATCTGCAGCACACACAGGATGCCATTTGCCAATCCATGCTAAACCTTAGCCTAAACGCTAATGGCCTGATAGAAGAAATCAATGATCCATTACTCAATCTTCTAGGCTATAGCCGCCAAGAGCTAGTCAATCAATCCAAAGATAAGCTCTTTTCCGCTCAGTCAAAAAACTCAGCAGAATACCGGCAACTACAATCAATTTTTAGCGCTGCTGAAGCCTGCAGTGCAGCCTATGCGCTGCAGCGGCGAGATGGGCGAGAAATCTGGTTACGTATGGTCTGGACAGCCGTTAAAGATCGGCGCGGTCAGTTGATAAAAGTCATAGCGCTGGGCACCGATGTCACGCAAGCCATGGAAAAAGCCAAGGAACAAGAAGGCGTTATTAAGGCTCTGCTGCGCTCCACTGCCGTCATCGAATTTAATTTAGACGGCAGCGTTATTACTGCAAATGATAAGTTTTTACAGTTAATGGGCTATCAGTTAGAAGCAGTTAAAGGCAAACACCACCGAGTTTTTTGTGATCCAGCAGAAACAAGCTCCAGTCAGTATCAAGAGTTTTGGCGCACCCTAAATCAGGGTCAGTATGTGGCTAACCGCTTCAAACGGCTGAACAGCCACGGCCATACCATTTGGTTGGAGGCCTCTTATAACCCGGTTTTTGATAGCCACGACAAACTATACAAAATTGTTAAGTTCGCTACCGATGTTACTGAGCAAGTGATGCAAGAACAGGCCGTATCTGAAGCCGCCGAGATTGCTTACAGCACCTCTCAACAAACTGACCTCTGTGCTCAAAAGGGTTCTACAGTAGTCAAAGAAACCCTAAATGTCATGCATCAAATTGCTGAGCAAATTCAGGAGGCATCCTCTGGCATTGAAGCACTGAACAATCAATCACAGTTGATCAGCAGCATCATCAAAACCATTAGTAGCATCGCCGATCAAACTAACCTGCTGGCCCTTAATGCGGCCATTGAGGCAGCCCGAGCAGGCGATCAAGGCCGAGGTTTTGCGGTAGTCGCCGATGAAGTGCGCCAGCTGGCAGGCCGTACCAGTAAAGCGACAGAAGAAATCGTCAGCGTGGTTCAGCAAAACCAGCAGTTAGCCGCCCAAGCAGTTGCCAGCATGGCCAGCAGCCAACAACAAACCGCCGACGGCCTAGAACTGGCCAACCAAGCCGGTGCAATGATTGTGGAAATTCAAGATGGCGCGCGGCATGTCGTGAAAGCCGTTGAGCAGTTTGCCACCCGTCTGAAAAGCTGAAGCCAGCGAAGCTTGCAGGCCAAACTATGCCTGCAAGCCCCCGGCTTACCTTAGCCTCTGACTTTAAAGGCACCCGCCGCCTGATTGAGCTGGCTGGCCAAGTGCGAGACCTCCTCGCTGACCCGTGCAATTTGCTGGCTGTGCTCCACAGCGGCTTCAGCGCTACCACCAATGCCCGCCGCACTTTTAGCCACCTCGCTAGAAGCGCCCGCTTGCTGCTGGGCAGTGGTGGCAATTTGTGCCATCAGCGACTGGATTTTTTCGATGGCATCAAAAATCGAATGCAAGGACCCAGAGACGCGCCCAGACAGATCAACACTCCGAGCCGCCATTTGCTGGCTGGAGCCAATCATGGCCGAAGCGCTGCCCACACTGTTTTGCAACACAGTCACCATTTCCTCAATTTCAACGGTGGAGTCTTGGGTGCGCTGGGCGAGTGCTCTTACCTCATCAGCAACCACGGCAAAACCACGGCCTGCCTCACCAGCCCGTGCGGCCTCAATAGCCGCATTAAGGGCTAGCAGGTTAGTCTGCCCAGCAATGGTTCTGATCACGCTCACCACTTCCGTGATGCGCTCACTGCTAGTGCTGAGCTGCAAAATGCCCTCGTTAATACGGGTGATTTCATCACTCAGCAGACGCGTATCCTCAACCGAGGCCCCCACCGCCGTCTCAGCGCTTAGCGACTCGCTTTGTACTTCCTGTACCGCCTGACTCACCGATCTGACTTGCCTTGAAACCTCTTGAATAGAGACCGACATCTCCTCAATGGCTGCCGTCACCGACAGGGTTTCCGTCAACTGGCTTTGCAGTTCACGGGCACTGACTGAGGTCGTGGTGGCAGTTTCTTCAGCAGCGGTCGCCAGCTGTGTGCTGACCTCACGGATATGTTCAATCAACTGGCTGAAGTCCGTCATCATGCGGTTAAAAGCGCTGGCTACCTGACCTACTTCATCTTGTCCACGCTGATGGACACGCAACGAAAGGTCGCGATCTTGAGCGGCTTGCCCCATGATTCTGGACAGCTGAATCAAGCCGTTCTCGACGCGAGACATGGACATCACAAAAAAGCCTGCAACTAGAGCAATAACTGCCAGCAGGCTGATTGTCACTAGCACTGAACGAGTGAGATGCTCAGAGGTGGCCGCCCGAACGCTTTCAACCTGCACCCGAATGGCTTGGCTAATCAGATCCTCGCCACGCTTGAGCAGATTGATGCGCTCTGTAGCCTGACGAAACCAAGTGGCTGCTGGGGTTTGCGGGTTGCGGCTCAACACCTGAGTACGAACGCTTTCAACCGCTGCCATGACTTCTTGATTGAGCAAAGGATCAATTTCAGCCGCGATAGCCTTGGGTGCATAGAGGCGAAATTGCGTCAGGTACTGCGCCTGTGAATCGCGCAAAGAGGCCACACGCATCAGGATGGTATCGGTAATTTCACGCGCACCCAACGCAGCAGAAACCACGGCACGCTCGATACCGGCGCGCTCCTTCATCTCCAAAAACTGATGAAAGGCCATGAGCGATGGGCTAAGAGTCGCATCGGTATTGTCCTCAGCTATGTTGGGCAACACCTTGAGTAAGATGGCATTTAAGGTGCTGTAATAGCTGATGGCCGCAGCGGGCTCAGCATTTCCAGCATCAATGCGCTGATGCCAGTCTTTGCGGGCCTTCAGCAAATCGAGAAACTCCGCGTACAGCTTTTTGAGATTAGCCGACGCCTGCTGACCATCTGGGCCTGCCATTAGGGTTGCAAAGGCTTCTAACGCCATATCGGTTTGCGGGCGCTGATTATCCACCGTCTGCCGAAAGTTTTTATCGCCGGCTAGCCAGCCCGCAGAGGAACCGCGCTCTTTTTGCAGCTCATGCAAACTCGCATTGGCACGCTCGAGAAACCGGCTGGCTGATAGAATGCGCTCAGCATTGTTGATGGCCTGTCGGTCATCTACGAGTAGTAGCACAGAAAAAGCGATGACTGCGATGATCAATGGCGCAAGGATGAGCGACATTTTTACTTTTATCGACATTAACAAACAGCCCCAAAATGGCACGAAATTCCGGTATCAGAACAGAAAATTGATACAGGAATATTCGCCTTAAACCAAAGCATCAGTAAATTAGGTGCGATGCCGCAAGACGCTGCCGTGCCAAGCCGTCATTCCGCTCGCCATAGGCGTGAGATCATCTCGGCTGAAAAACCTCGGTAGGCCAAAAAACGTATCTGCTTGGCACGCTCGGCCATGCTTTGGGGATGCTGTCCAGCAAACTTACGCTGCCAGACGCTGTGCAATTGAGCAAACCAATCAAATTCTGAGCCTTGTAAAGCGGCGCGGATTTCCGGCGTAGCAAAGCCCTGCTGGCTCAACTCGTCGCGAATACGCTGAGGGCCATAACCGGCTAGGGCGCGCCGTCGAATCAGGCTTTCTAGATAGCGGCTATCGCTGAGCAAGCCTTCTTCCGCCAGCCGTGCTAACACCGGCTGAATCAGCTCCGCCGCTACACCGCGCTGGCGGAGCTTACGGGTCAGTTCCGCACTACTGTGCTCACGGCGCGCCAGCAAGTCCATGGCGACCCGGCGCACGCTGGCCGGGTTATCCAAGAGCTGAACCATGCGAAATCAATAGCCTGCTGTGGAATCATCCACTTCTTCAGCCAGCTCATCCTCTACTGGGGCATTAGGTGCTTTTCCGCTAGCAGCCTTAGCGACCAGCAGTTGTTGGCGAATCTGCTGCTCAATGGTTTGTGCGATTTCCGGGTTCTCTTCCAGATACTTGGCAGCATTGGCTTTACCCTGCCCGATCTTGGTGCCTTGATAGCTGTACCAAGCCCCGGATTTCTCAATACAGCCTTGCTGCACACCCAAATCGATGACTTCGCCGTTTCGATAAATACCTTTACCGTACAGGATCTGGAATTCAGCCTGCCGGAAAGGCGGCGCGACCTTATTCTTGACTACTTTGACGCGGGTTTCGCTGCCCACTACTTCCTCGCCCTCTTTCACCGCACCGATACGGCGAATATCCAGACGCACTGAGGCATAAAACTTCAGCGCGTTACCGCCGGTGGTGGTTTCTGGGCTGCCAAACATCACGCCGATCTTCATGCGGATCTGGTTGATGAAGATAACCAAGCAGTTGGCATTCTTGATATTGCCGGTGATTTTACGCAGCGCCTGCGACATCAAACGCGCTTGCAGCCCCACATGGGAGTCGCCCATCTCACCTTCGATTTCAGCTTTCGGCACCAAGGCTGCTACCGAATCCACGATGATCACGTCCACCGCGTTGGAGCGTACCAGCATGTCGGTGATTTCGAGGGCTTGCTCACCAGTATCCGGTTGAGATACCAGCAAATCATCGACATTGACGCCCAGCTTACCGGCGTAATCCATATCCAAGGCGTGCTCAGCATCGACAAAAGCACAGGTAGCTCCCTGCTTTTGTGCCTCAGCAATCACCGACAGGGTCAGCGTGGTTTTACCAGAGGATTCCGGGCCGTAGATCTCAACGATCCGGCCTTTTGGCAGACCACCAATACCCAGTGCGATATCCAGCCCCAGCGATCCGGTGGAAATGGATGGCATAGTTGGGCGCTCGTGATCTCCCATGCGCATCACTGCGCCTTTTCCAAATTGGCGCTCGATCTGGGTCAGGGCCGCTGCCAGAGCACGCTTTTTGTTCTCGTCCATTTACAATCCTCACAGAAGGGAGCAGGAATACCGACACTGGTTATACTTACAGTATTAAAACACAGAGCGCATACAGGGGCGATGCTCAATTATATCGGCTGTTCAGAACTCTGCCTGAGAGAAGGTGCCATAGGTGCTTTTCCCATACAGAGCGCAAGCAGGCCGTTTAGGGCAACCTCAATGGTCTGTTGGCGTATGGATTGACGATCACCCTGAAAGCAATAGCAGTCTGCGTAGCTGTGCAAGCCGTCGCGCCACGCCAACCAGACAGTTCCCACCGGCTTACCGGGCTCAGCCCCTGTAGGGCCTGCAATACCCGTTACAGCCACAGAAAACCGCGCCGCACTGGCTTGCTGTGCACCTCCTGCCATGGCCTCTGCTACCTCGCGGCTTACCGCACCGTATTGCTCTAGCAGCGCTGAGGGTACAGCCAGTTGCGCTGTTTTTGGGCATTGGAATAGGTGACGTAGCCCGCCTCAAACCAACGCGAGCAACCGGCTATCCGAGTAATGGCTTCCGCGATACCACCACCGGTGCAGGACTCAGCCGTTGCGACCTGTGCTGATAAAGCAGCCAATTGCTGGCCTAACTGCTCGGCCAGCCTAGTCAGGGTATCCATGAGTATGCTCCAGACTAAAAGGAGCCTCCTTTATACCTTGAGCGCTCGCCAAGTCGCGAACAGCGGCCTTGGAAATCAAGCGTTAGAAACGAAAAAGCCCCTACCCCATAATTGGGATAGAGGCTTTGATGACCGAGGAACCGGTATCAAACGGACATTTGGGCACGTATCAGAACGATATATCCCAACGTCAACAGCAGCCAGCCGAGCAACGGATGAAACAGGATCCGCCACCCTAAGCTACGTGGATCGAAACCAACACCGTGAATAAAACCACTGGAGATCCCCAACATCACCAGCATCAGCAAACCATGGCTGTATTTGCCATCCGCATCCAACATCAACGCTGGGTGAATCAGGAAAATCAGTGTCAATGGTGAAGCCAGCAGCAGCGACAGAATCCGGCTCCAGCGACTTTTCATCAGTGGGAGATCGATCATCACGGGCTTATTCCTCGTCGAAGCTGCCGAGGGCTTCCATACGCAGCACGTTGATAATGCCTACGCTACATGCCAGCAAAATGCCAAGAACCCAAGCGAAATACCACATAATCTATTCCTTGGCCCGCATCGCGAGCAGTTACCGAACAAGATAGGCGCAAGGCCGAAGCCTCACGCCAGTCACAGACTCAGTACAGACCGTGCGAGTTGTCCTCGATGGTCTTGTTGGTGAGCTTGCCCCACATCTTCGCGTAGCACCATGTGGTGTAGGCAAAGATGATCGGTAGCCAAATGATGGCCGCAACAGTCATCACGCCCAAGGTCTTCTCACTGGAAACGGCATCCCACATAGTCATGCTGGAAACCGGATCAATGGAGGATGGGAAGACGAATGGGAACAAAGCAAAGCCGGCAGTGCAGATAGTACCGATGATGACCAGACTTGTGCCCAAGAACGCCAGACCTGCACGGTTACGCTGAGTCGCAAGGATCGACAGTACACCACCTGCCAGCGCAGTCAGCGGAGCCAACTGAGTGAGCGGGTAACGACCGTAGTTCGCCTGCCAGCCACCGTTATCCATGGTGACTTCTTTAACTTGCGGGTTCAGAACAGCATTAGGGTTAAAGTTGGCGGCCAGATTGAAGCCATCAACGCCCAACACCAGCCACAGACCAGCCAAGAAGAAGCTAGCGAGGAAGGCGATGGAGCACAGACGGACAGCCTGACGCGAACGCTCGTACAGAGCGCCGTCAGTACGCAGCATCAGCCAAGAACCACCGTGAGCACAAAGCATGGACAGGCTAACTACACCAGCCAGCAGAGCGAACGGATGCAGCAGACCGAAGAAGCTGCCTTCGTAGGTCATACGCAGCGTATCGTCCAGACGGAACGGCAGGCCCAGGAACAGGTTGCCGAAGGCTACGCCGAACAGCAGTGCAGGAGCCGCACCACCGACGAACAGCGCCCAGTCCCATGCATTACGCCATGTGCGGTTCTCCAGCTTGCTACGGTAGTCAAAGCCTACCGGGCGGAAGAACAGTGCAAAGAGCACCAAGAGCAATGCCCAGTACATACCGGAGAACGCAGCGGCATACACCATAGGCCAAGCGGCGAAGAACGCGCCACCTGCGGTGATCAGCCAAACTTGGTTACCGTCCCAGTGAGGGGCGATGGTGTTAATGGCCACACGGCGCTCGTTGTCAGTTTTGCCGACAAAGGGCATCAGTGCCATGGCACCCATGTCAAAGCCATCGGTCAGAGCGAGAGCGATCAGCAGAACGCCAACCAGTACCCACCAGATAATTTTCAGTGTTTCGTAGTCAAACATAGCGATTTCCTCAGGCGTTGGCCGGTTACTTAGTGAGCAGCGGCATCACGCTCGAAGTGATAACGACCAGTGTGCAAGCTAGATGGGCCGAGACGCGCAAAGCGAATCATCAGGTACATCTCAATGACCAACAAGACGGTGTAGAAACCGATCAAGGCAATCAGCGAGCCCCACACATCACCTGTGGACAGGCTAGAAGCGGACAGGTGCGTAGGCAGAACCTCACCGACCGTCCAAGGCTGACGACCATGCTCAGCAACATACCAACCGGTTTGAGTGGCAATCCACGGCAGCGGCAGGCTGTACAGTGCGAACTTGAGCAGCCAAGGTTTGCTCTCGTAAGTACCTTTGAGGGTGAAGTACAGTGCGCAAGCAAACAGCACCAGCATCAGCATGCCGGAGGCCACCATGGCACGGAAGGTCCAGAACAGGCTAGCTACGCCCGGAACAGTGTCCAGAGAAGCTTTTTTGATCTGTTCTTCAGTAGCATTGGTAACAGCTGGCGTGTATTTCTTCAGCAGCAGACCGTAGCCCAGATCACCTTTCACTTCGTTGAACGCAGCAATGGTGTTAGCGCTCTTGTCGCCTGCACGGATTTTCTCCAGCAAGCCATAGGCGATCATACCTTTGCGAATGCGCACTTCAGCTTCAGCGATCAGGTCTTTGAGGCCAGGTACTTTCTCATCAATGGAGCGCGTAGCGATCAGACCCAGCGCAAACGGGATCTTGATGGCATAGTCAGTGCGCTGCTCTGCCTGATTGGGAATACCGATCAGCGTAAAGCTTGCAGGAGCCGGGTGAGTTTCCCACTCAGACTCAATGGCAGCCAGCTTGACCTTCTGAACTTCACCAACATGGTAGCCAGACTCATCACCCAGCAGCAGAACGGCCAGCGTAGAAGCCAAACCAAAGCCAGCAGCGATGGTGAAGGAGCGACGGGCAAAGCCAAGGTCACGCTTTTTCAGCAGGTAGTAGCTGGAAATAGCCAGTACGAACACTGCACCGGTCACATAACCAGAGGCGACAGTGTGTACAAATTTAACCTGAGCAACCGGGTTGAAGATCAGTGCACCGAAGTCCACCAGCTCCATCCGCATGGTTTCAAAGTTGAACTCAGCACCGACTGGGTGTTGCATCCAACCGTTGGCGACCAGAATCCACAGGGCAGACAGGTTGGAGCCCAGGGCTACCAGCCAAGTCACGGCCAAGTGTTGCAGCTTCGACATGCGATCCCAGCCGAAGAAGAACAGACCGATGAAGGTGGATTCCAGCATGAACGCCATCAGTCCCTCAATGGCCAGCGGGGCACCGAAGATGTCGCCGACGTAGTGGGAGTAATAGGCCCAGTTAGTACCGAACTGGAACTCCATGGTAAGACCTGTGGTCACACCCAGAGCGAAGTTGATACCAAACAGCTTGCCCCAGAACTTGACCATGTCCTTGTAAACCTGTTTGCCGGTCATGACATAGACCGACTCCATGATTGCAAGGATAAAGGTCATACCCAGGGTCAGGGGTACGAATAAAAAGTGGTACAGCGCTGTCATCGCGAACTGTAGTCGCGATAAGTCTACTACTGCTTCCGAGATCATTTGGGTGGTTCCTCATCATTTACACGCAAGGTCTGCGATGGTAACTCGGGGTTTCCGAGCAATCGTTCGCTAACTCTCTCGCTGCCGTTTTCTGGCACCACCGGCTCGGTGAACCACATTATCTTGATGCCGATCAGGATAGCGAGTTTGATCGCCAAGATAATGCTTAGCTCACGGACCAGAGGAATGCGCCAGGGGGAAGGTGCGTTAGGTGTTGACATATCGACTGCTCCAGACTTTAGAGGCCAATCACAGTTCGTAGCAGTTGCATGAGACTTTAATTGACCCCGGTCATGCTAGTGACGCATGGTCGCACTTCCGATCGACCTAAATTTATGCTTGAAGCGAGAGGAAGAGGCGCCACTAACCTCGAATTGACGGCTGAACCCGCTAAAGTCGCACCATTGCAGAGCACAACAAACAGCGACTCAGATTTTCGGCCAAAAAACGTACAAAAAGCCGCCTAAAATGGGGCCTAACGGCAATTGACTACTGGGAAGCACTGCCCCATCTAGATCCCTATATGCCCAATAATGGGTCAAAAAACACAGGCAATCCTTGGCACAGACGTGCGATAACAGGCCTAGGTCACGCCGCTCAGCTCATTTGGGAATCCAATCACAATTGGATATAACAAACTATTATTAACAAATGCCTATTGCAAAAAAATAGGCACTGTGAGTTGTCACATCTATCCGCTACATAAGCAGGGCAACTGTCTTAATCTGTGCCCACAATCGTTTTCCAGGAGCGATCTCTAGCTGATCGCAAGAGCGCCGAGTAATACGCGCGAGCAGCGCTGTTCCACTCGCATCTAGCCTCACCAAAACGTGAGCGGGCGTATCAGCAGCCACCACTTCCTGAACCGTTGCGGCCACAGCATTGATGATACTGCTGCCTTCTGCTTTCACTGTTGCCAAGCTGACATCACGGGCGTACACCCGAAAGCGTAGCGGATGGCCTATGGCCTCAGCACGACGCGCCACCAGCACATGCCCCCCGGAAAAATTCAGCCGGGTGAGGTGATATTTATCGTCGTGCTCAGCCACCTTGGCTTCGATGACCACTCCTGCATCCTCGGCAAAAGCGGTGGGCAAATCCAAGCGAGCCATGGTCTCTTTTAGCCCACCTTGAGCCACCACGCGGCCCTGATCCAATAGCACTACATAATCGGCTAAACGCGCCACCTCATCGGGTGAGTGGCTGATATAGAGCACGGGGATATCCAGCTCATCATTTAAGCGCTCAAGGTAAGGCAAAATTTCGCTTTTACGCTTGAGATCAAGGGCAGCCAAGGGTTCGTCCATCAACAGCAGACGCGGGCTAGTCAACAAAGCTCTGGCGATACCAACGCGCTGCCGCTCCCCTCCCGATAGGTGCCCGGGCATGCGTTCCAGCAAGTGGCCGATGCCTAATAGGTCGATGATGTGCTCCCAAGATACCTTGCGTGCATCTTTTTCAATGCGGCGCAAACCGTACTCCAGATTGCGTCGCACATTTAGGTGTGGAAACAAGCTGGCCTCTTGAAACACATAGCCCAAGGCGCGTTTATGCGGCGGAATGAAGATATCAGCAGCAGAGTCTTGCCAAAGCTCACCGTTGACCTGCAAGTAGCCTTGGTCGGCACGCTCCAAACCTGCAATACAGCGTAAACAGGTGGTTTTACCCGAGCCTGAATGGCCAAATAGCGCAGTTACGCCTTGGCCTGGCAATTTGAGATCAACCTCTAGGTTAAATCCCGGATAATTGAGATTGAAGCGAGCATAAATACCCGAATTGGATTGCAAGGTGCCCACTAGATCATGGGGGCTAGCGTCATAACGATCAGTCATTCCAATAGATTCTCAATCAACTTAACCCAGGCTTGAATCGCCGACTGGAATACAGCGCCAACAACACAAGGAAGGAAAACACCACCATGCCACCCGCCAGCCAGTGGGCTTGGGCATATTCCATGGCTTCGACATGGTCAAAGATTTGCACAGATACCGTGCGGGTTTTTCCGGGAATGCTGCCGCCGATCATCAGTACCACGCCAAACTCGCCGACGGTGTGGGCAAAGCCCAAAATGGAGGCGGTGATAAATCCCGGCTTTGCCAAGGGCAATACGACACTAAAAAAGCAATCCCATGGGCTGGCACGCAGGGTTGCTGCCACCTCCAATGGGCGCTCGCCAATGGCTTCGAAAGCATTTTGCAAAGGCTGCACCACAAAGGGCAGCGAATAAAATACTGAGGCCACCACCAAGCCTGCAAAGGTAAAGGGCAGCGTTCCCAGCCCTAGTGAGGCAGTCAACTGGCCAATCGGCCCATGTGGCCCCAGCGTGACCAGCAGATAAAAGCCGATCACCGTCGGCGGTAACACCAATGGCAAGGCCACAATGGCCCCTATCGGCCCCTTAAGGCGCGAGCGAGTGCGCGCCAGCCACCATGCGATCGGCGTTCCAATCAGCAATAGCAGCAGTGTCGTTAAGGCTGCCAGCTCTAAGGTCAGCCTGATGGCAGCGATATCGAGTTCAGAAAGAAACATTGCCGAGAATTCCTGCCGGAGAGATCAAAAAGCAGATAAAAAATCAGAAATAGACATGGAGCGAATCTGGTCGCATATTTTGACCAGATCCGTAGGTAATGCATTAACAAATGGCAAGACGGCAATAGCGGGTTACAGATCGTAACCGTAGGCCTTGATGATGGCGGTAGCTTTTGGCCCTTTGAGGTACTCGGTCAGGGCTTTAGCAGCAGGACTGGCGGGGCCTTTACCCAAAATCACCGCGTCTTGACGAATGGGTTCGTACAGATTGGCCGGAACCATCCATGCGGAACCGCTAGTCAGCTTGCCATCTTTATAGACTTGCGACAGCGCCACAAAGCCTAACTCTGCATTGCCCGTGGCCACAAACTGATGAGCTTGGGTGATGTTGGAGCCTTCCACCAGCTTGGGCTTAACAGCCTCAAATAGCTTGAGCGTTTCCAATACACGCACGGCAGCTGCACCATAAGGGGCGGTTTTTGGATTAGCAATGGATAGGTGCTGGAAGGCGTTCTTCTTCAATACCTCCCCCTTGCTGTCCACATAGTCCGCCGTTGACGACCAGAGCACCAGCTTGCCGATGGCGTATGTAAAACGGGAGTCTTTCAGGGCATCGCCTTCGCTGATCAGCTTGGCAGGTGTTGTGTCGTCCGCAGACAGAAACACCTCAAAGGGCGCGCCATTTTTAATCTGGGTATAGAAGCCGCCGGTTGGCCCAAACGAGGCTACAACCTTATGGCCGGTGTCTTTCTCAAAAGCAGTGGCGATTTCTTTAATAGGCGCGGTGAAGTTGGCGGCAACCGCTATCTGCACCTCAGCTGCTTGTGCAGTGCAAGCCACCAAGCTGACACTCAAGGCAGCAAACAGACGAGAGATTGAATACTTCATGGGAACATCCTCTGGGTTAATAAAACACTATTCGTAGGTGGCGATAATCACGCTGGAAGACTTAAAGAAAGCGCTGGCCAACACACCGGGGGCAATACCTAGCAAGCTGCAACTGTCTGTGCTGACCACCGAGGTGACGCTGCGGCCCGAAGGCAAAACCAAGGTGACTTCGTTATTGATGGGGCCTTGATGCACCGCGCTAACCTCGCCCCATAGCTGGTTGCGGGCGGTTAAACGAATGCGCCGATCGGTAGTCAGCATCACTGAGGAGGACTTAACCATGGCAAAAACCTCTTTGCCGACCTCAAGGTTCAGATTTTCTGCACTGGCCTTGGTGATGATGGCGACAATGGGGTTGTCGTCATCTAGGCGAATCTGCACCTCATAATTAATTCCATCTGGGCGCAACTCGGTGATGGGCCCAGAAAACTGATTGCGGGCGCTGCTTTTCATGCTCATGCGCTGCATCAGCTTCTGAAAGGATTGGATATCGCCACCCTGGGTATCCTGTAAGCGCTCGGACAGACGATCCAATGTACTTTGGTATTCCATTTCCAGTGCCCGGTACATGGCCACAATGCGCCGTCCGTAGTCGGTCAACTGCGAGCCACCGCCTTGACGCCCACCGCTAACCCTGAGCACTAAAGGTTCAGGAGCAAGGTTGTTCAGAATGTCGATAGCATCCCACGCGGCCTTGTAAGACATCGGTACCGCCTTGGCCGCTTGATTAATGGAACCCTTACGCTGGATCTCTTCCAGCAGGCGAATACGGGTATCGGAAAAAGCGGTACCAAGGTCAGTATCAAGCGACATACGCGCCAGAAAACGAGTGGGGGTCATCATGCTTTTGCAGTATTTTATGGTGTTTTGTTTATATAAAACAAAAACAAATCTATTTCTATATTTATTGTCATTTCATGGCTATAAAGGGCTTATAAAGGCTTTCCTATAGGTCGTTTAGCCACCTAAATTTGGATAATATGCACCTAGCATTCCAATAAAATCAGGTTTTACTCAAGGAGAACACCATGAGAATCAGCGCACGCAATGTCTTCAAAGGCACCATCAGCAACCTGCAAAATGGCGCGGTTAACGCCAAGGTCGATATCAGCCTAGGCGGCAACGACAAGCTCACCGCCGTGGTGACCACCGAGAGCGCCCAAGCCCTTGAGTTAGCGGCAGGCAAAGAAGTCGTGGCCATCATCAAAGCGCCTTGGGTAATGCTGATGACTGACTGCAGCGGTATTCGTCTATCGGCTCGCAACATCCTGACCGGCATCGTTAAATGCATTGAAACGGGCGCGGTAAACACTGAGGTGACCATCGCTCTGCCCGGTGGCACTGAGATCACCTCTGTGGTGACCAAAGAAGCCGTTGCTGAGCTAGGCCTTAAGCCTGGCAGCACGGCTAGCGCCGTAATCAAGGCCTCCAATGTCATTCTGGGCGTACCTACTTAATCGACACCGGCTGCTGGAGAACACCATCACCTAGGATTGTTTTCCAGCAGCCAATGAAGCCGAGTGACTGGCTTTACAGCAGAGGCAGGCTGTAGTTGAGGATCAAACGGTTTTCGTCAGTATCACGCTGGCCCACGTCGTTTCCGCGCCATTGGGCGTACATCCAAGAAAAGCCCAAGCCTTTGAAAGCCCCACTTTGCACGGTGTAATCAAGGCGAGTATCGCGCTCCCACTCTTTGCGGTCGCTGCCATCCGCGTCGATATCATCACCGCTGAAGTAGTTGAGGCCTGCTTTCAAACCTGGAATGCCGATGCCACTGAAGTCATAGGCATATTTGGCGACCCAAGTGTTTTCACCGGCGTTGTGGAATTTGTGCACTTGGGCATCAGTGATCAGATACAGCACGCGACCGCCGCCTTGGTTCAGGTGGGGGAAGTCACTGTTTCCGCTGACTTTCTGATAACCCGCGCTCGCTGAGTGTCCGCCTAGACTGTAGGTGAACATGGCGCTCCAGACTTGGTTGTCCACTTCATAGCGATTGGAGCTGCCCTTTCCCCAGTAACCGTTGGCTCGATAGCCATCTGCGCGCCCTGAAGCACTGGAGTTTTCGCCGTCAGAATCACTGTTGAAGTAGCGCAAATCAGTTTTCAGTGAGCCAACCGGCAAGGCTAGGTTGTGAACCAAGCCGACAAAGTGCTGCTTATAGAAATCACGCAGGTTGCCGTAGTAGTACTGCAACAGCAGATCCTTACTGACCTTGAAATCCACGCCGCCATAATAGAACTGGTTGCTGAATTCGCCGCTGGCGGTGCGGCTGTTGGAGCCTTCAATGGACAGGGTGTCGTTGTCGCTGGAGTTACGCTCAGAGGAGCGTTCTAACTTACCGGCGATGAAGGTGAATTTGTCGATTTCATTGGTGGTGATCTGCGCGCCCTGATAGGTCTGCGGTAACAGACGGCCATCGTTAGCAATCACCACCGGCAGCTTGGGCCGCAGGGTTCCGATCTGAGCAAGGGTTTTCGAGAAGCGAATCTTGCCCGTCACGCCCACTTTGCCAAAGCCACGCTTGGCCTCGCCGTTGCTTTCCAGCGGAAATACAGAGCCGGGCACACGGTCGCCATTGGTCTTAGTCGCACGTCCACCGTCATCGAGGCGAAGACCGTACATACCCAAAAGGTCCAGACCAAACCCAACTGGCCCCTGAGTAAAGCCAGACTGAAAGTCGAGTACAAAGCCTTGGCCCCACTCATCAAAGCGTGGGCGGTCTTCGTTACGAATGTCTTGGTTATAGTAAAAGTTACGCATCAGCAGGTTGGCTTTACTGTCTTCCAAGAACCCTGCGGCGCTAAGCTGCCCTGTAAAGGCTAAGCTAATGACACCGAGACCTACCGCCCGAGCGAGAAAAGATTTTTCCATTTTGGAGCTGCTCTCCTTTTAACCTATATAACGAATATCGAATCTAGAGCCCTGTTAGCAAAAAACGATCCACCCATAAAAAATTAAAAATTACAATAAAATCAAATAGTTATATAAAAAGCATTCAAGCTTGCTTTGTCGCAATTCGGATTAAGTGCGACATCGTTATTTAGTTTTGTATATTTCGCTACATCGTTTATGTCAGCTATGTGACGAGCTGCTGACACAGGGTTGGCAATATTGAGCCTCTAGCGACATCGTTTCTTGGCGAACTCGGTCACATTATCGTTATATTTACTAGTATATAGCGATTGCCCTACACTTCTGCTCAACCTGTTGGGGCACAGGTTCACAACCTGCTCATTTTGATAGGCAAGCGCTCATGATGTGCTGAGCCTTCCTGTGCCCAACCGCCAGCCCATAGCGCCCACTCAGGAGCCCAGCCATGACCCACCCCTCCTTGAATACCGAGAGCGATGCGCTTGACGACCAAGGCGTTGATATCGCTCAGCCCATTCCCAATGAAGCCTTACAACAGGTGCAGGAGGTCTTAGAATCCTTGCGCCCCGGCGTACAGCGCGATGGTGGCGACCTTGAACTGGTCGCTATTCAGGGCAATATTGTCCGCGTGCGCCTCAGCGGAGCCTGTGTCGGCTGTTCACTGGCCGCGCAAACACTGGGTGGCGTGCGCCGTGCGTTGGTCAAAGCGCTGGGTAATCCCGGCATTCGCGTGCTACCGGCGGTCTGAATGTCAGCGGCCCATACACAGGGGGAACACCCTGCTTTTTCTCCAGCCAGCTTGCTGCCTCAGCAGGCTTCTAGGTTGCCAGAACGCCCGTCAGGAGTTGCCACTGCTATGTCTTCCAACCCTCACCTCTGCGAATGTGACCTTGGCGAATGCCGTACTGATTTGCTGCCCATGCTCTATGAGATGAGCCAAATCGCCACTGAAAGCGGCGATCTCTCCAGCATTCTGAATATCTTGCTGCGCTTGATGAAACGGCACATGAAAATCGTGCGCGGCATGGTCAGCCTGTACGATAAAGAATCCGGCAACATCGTCCTGCATGAGAGCTTCGGCTTAACGCCGGAGGAAGCCAGCAAGGGCATCTACCTGCTAGGCGAAGGTGTGACTGGCAAGGTGGTGGAAAGCGGCCAAACCATTGTGGTGCCGAGCATCCGTGATGAACCGGCCTTCCTAAATCGCACCGGCAGCCGCACACCTGACGCAGAGGATGCCAAGCTGTCCTTCATCTGCGTGCCCATCATGCGCGGACGCAAGGTGATGGGTACCATCAGCGCCGAGCGGCTCTACGACAACCCTGAATTGCTAAAGATGGACGTAGAGGTGCTGTCGATTCTGGCCACCACTACAGCGCAGGCCGTGGAGTTATACCTGCTGGAAAACGTCGAACAGGTCGCCCTGCAATCGGAGAACCAGCGACTGCGCGTGGAGCTAGGCGAGCGCTTTAAACCGGCCAATATCATCGGCAGCTCCAAGCCCATGCAGGAGGTGTATCGGCTGATTGAGCGCGTGGTGCGCACCAAAACCACCGTGCTGATTTTGGGTGAAAGTGGCGTCGGTAAAGAGTTGGTGGCCAGTGCTATCCACTACAGCAGCCCTATGGCTAAGGGGCCGTTCGTCAAATTCAACTGCGCTTCCCTGCCGGAGTCAGTGATTGAAAGCGAGCTGTTTGGCCATGAAAAGGGCTCATTCACCGGAGCCATAGGTTTACGCAAAGGCCGTTTTGAAGAAGCAGCAGGCGGCACGATTTTTTTGGATGAGGTGGGGGAAATGTCCCTGACCACCCAAGCCAAGCTGCTGCGGGTGCTACAGGAACGCAGCTTTGAGCGCGTCGGCGGCAACACCACCATCAGCGTGGATTTACGGGTCATCGCCGCCACCAACCGCAATCTGGCCGATATGGTGGCAGATGGTAGTTTCCGGGAGGATCTGTATTACCGGCTCAATGTATTCCCCATCACCATTCCGCCGTTACGCGAGCGCGGTAGCGACATCATCACCTTGGCCGACTATTTTGTGGCGCGGTTCTCACGGGATATGGGCATCGAGGTGAAGCGCATCTCCACCCCGGCGCTGAACATGCTGCACTCCTACCACTGGCCGGGCAACGTGCGTGAGCTGGAGAACATCATCGAACGGGCGATTTTGCTCAGTGAAGATGGGGTAATTCACGGTTATAACCTGCCGCCCTCGCTGCAAGCGCCGGTGGTGGGCGATCCCGATGTGCCGCCCGGTGGCTTGGAAGCACGCCTCAATGCCATCGAATATGAGCTGATTGTGGATGCCCTGAAACTGCATCAAGGCAATATGACGGAAGCGGCCTCCCACCTTGGCCTGACCCGCCGGGTGCTGGGTCTGCGCATGGCCAAGTACGACCTCGACTACAAGGACTATCGCTGAGCCGCCCCTGAGCAGAGGTTCACGAATGTACCTTAGGGTGGCTAATCGTTCACAGCGGTACGCCACCCAGCCCTTTATCTAAGCCAAAGCCTACTAGAGCGCGGGATGCGCGGTTTTGGCGTGGTCTTTGCTCAAGCAAAGGCTATCCGCTGGTGTAACCAAGAGACCTTGGTTTAGGCCGCACCCAGAGTGACGCTTTTTCCATCCATCGCATCAGGGCGGCCCTCGCCGTCCAGAGAGGGACGACGATGAATCAAACCGATATCCAACATCTGCTTGATGAGCCGGCTTGCGACCACAATACCGCAGGCAAAACAGGCTGCTCGCGCTCCAAACCCGGTGCTACACAGGGTGGATGTGCCTTTGACGGCGCGCAAATCGCCCTGCTACCCATTGCGGATGCCGCGCATATCGTGCACGGGCCTATTGGCTGCGCGGGCAGTTCGTGGGATTTGCGCGGCAGTGCCTCCTCAGGCGCTGAGCTGTACCGCATGGGCATGACCACGGCGCTGTCTGACGTAGACGTGATCATGGGGCGCGGTGAGAAAAAGCTATTCCATGCCATCCACCGGGCCATTGAGCGCTATCAACCGGAAGCGGTGTTTGTTTACAGCACCTGCGTGCCGGCTATGCAGGGTGACGACATCGCCGCCGTAGCCCGTGATGCCAGCCAGCGTTGGGGTGTGCCGGTGATTTCGGTGGATTGTGCCGGCTTTTACGGCACCAAGAGTCTGGGCAACCGCATCGCGGGGGAAACCCTTTACCAGCAGGTGATTGGCAGCCGTGAACCCGCACCCCTCGCCTCAGGCCTGAGCGAAGCCGGTATCACTGTGCATGACGTCAACCTGATTGGTGAGTACAACATCGCCGGGGAGTTCTGGCGCGTCGCCCCGCTGTTTGATGAGCTGGGGTTGCGGGTGCTCTGCACATTGTCCGGAGATGCGCGCTTCCGCGAAGTGCAAACCATGCACCGTGCGGCGGCCAATATGGTGGTCTGCTCCAAGGCCATGCTCAACGTGGCGCGTCATCTACAGGAAGACCACGGCACGCCCTTCTTCGAGGGCAGCTTTTACGGCATCGCCGACACCTCTCAAGCCCTGCGCGACTTTGCACGGGTGATTGGCGACCCCTCACTGATCGTACGTACTGAGCTTTTGATCCTGCGCGAAGAAGCCAAAGCCTTAAAAGCCCTAGAGCCATGGCGCGACCGACTGCGCGACAAACGCGCCCTGATTTTTTCCGGCGGAGTGAAATCTTGGTCGATCGTTTCAGCCCTACAGGATTTGGGCATGGACATCATCGCCACCGGCACCGAGAAATCCACGGCTGAAGACCGAGCGCGCATCCTAGAACTGATGGGTGAGGATGCGCGGATGATTGATGACAACGACCAAGCCAGCCTGATCGCCACCTGCATAGAGACCAAAGCTGACATCCTAATCGCCGGAGGTCGCTACCTGTACGCCGCCCTGAAAGCGCGTTTGGCCTTCCTCGACATTAACCACGAACGCGACTTTGGCTATGCCGGGTACAACGGCTTGGTTGAGCTGGCCAAGCAACTGGCGCTGGCTGTAGACAGCCCAGTATGGCAGCGCGTGCGCCAGCAGCCGCGCTGGCTGCAACACACTCAAACGCGTCCTGCCTTGGCTGAGGAGCTTTAAGATGGCCCGTATCATCCAAACCAACAAACCGCTGACCGTCAATCCGCTGCGGGTCAGCCAGCCCATGGGCGCGGCCTTGGCTTTTCTCGGCCTCAAGCGGGCTATTCCGCTGGAGCATGGCGCGCAGGGCTGCACGGCCTTTAGCAAGGTGTTTTTCACCCGGCATTTCCGCGAACCCATTCCGCTGCAAACTACTGCCATGGACATGGTTAGCAGCGTGATGGGCAGCGACGAGCGCTTAGCCGAAGCTCTGGCCACCCTGACAGAAAACCATCAGCCGGAGGTCATCGGTCTAATTACCACCGGCTTGGCGGAAATGCAGGGCTCGGACATTCAGCGCGTCCTGCGCGGCTTCCAGAAATGCTACGGCAAGCAAACGCCCAGCATTATTGCCGTCAATACGCCAGACACCCTCGGTGGTCTGGAAAGCGGCTTTGCCCTTGCGGTCTATGCCTTGATTGATGCTCTAATACCCGAAGCGCCACGCCTGCCGGATATTTACCGCGCACGGCAAGTCAATGTATTAGCCTCGTCCATGCTGACGCCAGCAGACATTGAGGCCCTACGCGACTGGATCGAAAGTTTTGGACTGCAAGCCATCGTCCTCCCGGATCTGAGTGACTCCCTAGACGGCCACTTGGCTCCTGAAGGCTACAGCAACCTGACCACTGGCGGGCTAAGTCGTCCCGCGTTGGCTTCTATGAATGCCTCACTGCTGACCTTAGTGATTGGCCATTCCCTAGACAAGGCTGCTGACCTGCTGCAAGCCCGCACCGGCATTCCTGATGTGCGCTTTGCCGGACTCAGCTCCCTTGCCGAATGCGATGCCTTTATCCAAGCCTTGGCAGATGCTTCCGAACAAGCCGTGCCAGCGCGCATCGTCCGCCAGCGCGAACAACTGCTGGATGCACTGGTGGATAGCTATGCTGCGCTGGGTGATGTGCGGGTCGCCCTAGGTGCAGATGGCGACCAACTGCTGGCGCTGAGCCATTTTCTTGATGACTGTGGCGCACGCTTGGTTACTGCCGTCAGCCCCTGCCACAGCCCACAATTGGCCAGTCTGCGCGTGGATGAGGTAATCATCGGCGACTTTGAGGATCTGGAGGACCATGCCCGTGCAGCAGGCGCTCAGGTGCTGATCAGCAACTCCCATGCCCAGCAAAGCGCCACGCGGCTAGGCATTCCGTTGATTCGCGCCGGCTTTCCTCAGTACGACCATTACGGCGCGGCGGCCCGGCAATGGGTCGGCTATCGCGGCATTCGCCAATTGCTGTTTGAGCTGGCCAACCTGCGCTGTGCTCAGGGTGAAGGCATTCAGCCCTATCACGCGCGGCTGCGGCAGGATTTTTCCCGCACACAGGCTACCCCCCTCGTCGAACAACCTGTAAGGAGTGCGCTGTCATGATCAAAGTAGCCTTCGCATCCAGCGATCAAATGAACGTCAACCTACACTTTGGCGCAGCGGATACCTTGGTGATTTACGATGTATCGCCCGGCTACGCAGAGCTGCTGGGCATCGGCGAGTTCGTCAAGGTGAACATGAAGGGCGAGAACCGCCTTAAAGCCCTGTCTGACACTGAGGCGACCAAGGTGGTGGACGTGCAGCTCAGTGCCGAGGAAATCGAGCGCCTTAACGCCAAGCCCCCAGAAGATAAGGTGATTGCTAAGCTGGACTTTCTGAAAGATTGCTCAGCCATTTACGCGGCCTCTATCGGCACCTCCTCTATCAAGCGCCTGATCATGGCCGGGATTCAGCCGATCATCGTCGGCACCGGACAGACCATTGAGGACTTGCTCAATGAAGTCAGCCTAGCCCTGCACTGTGGCGGACTGAGCTGGGTAGAGCGCGCCAAAGCCAAGGCCGAAAAAGCCGGAATTCAGCCCAGCCAAGGTGCCGGGGAAGGTGTACGCCTGATCACCTCCATCGAAGAGCTGGCCTAATGCGGCAGACGCTGATCCAATAACTGATACAGCGGCGAGTCCGCTGGCCAATTGCGCAGAAAACGCGCCCGATCCTGCCGGTAGGCTCGGGCGAATCGCCAAGGACAGGCGTGCTGCCGCATGGCATCCAGATCAATCAGTGACCACTGACCAAGGGCCTCATCCCACAGCAGGTTGTGGCCCTTAAGATCACCATGGCTGATGCGCTCACGGATCAGCGCTGCAAACAGCCGGTCAAGGGCCACTAGCAGGTGCTCAGGCGGCTGAGTGCTTTGATAAGGCTCAAACAAGGCCAACAAATCCGGCCCCGGCAGGTACTCGGTGACTAACCAAGCAGGGCCACGCAGGCCGCCGTAGCGCTGCTCCAGCACGGCCAGCGGCTGAGGTGTGGCGATGTCTAGTAGTTTCAGACGTTGGGCTTCACGCCAGCTATGCCATGCCCGACTGGGCCGCCAAAAACGCTTGAGCCAATGCCGCACGTTTTTAATGTTGTAGCGCTTAATCACCAGCGGCTGGTCGTCAAACAGCACCCGCGCCACGGTAGCCGCACCGCCGGTTTTGTAGACATGTCCTTGGTCGATAAAGGCATCAGGGTTATCCAGCAGCGGCGCTAATCTGGGCAAAGCGGCACGCCACACTGCGCGCAGGCCCATTGGACCACGTCGCACACTGAACAGGCTGCAATCGCGTCCGGCTTTCTTCAAATAATCACCTAACCGCCAGCGGCGCACCCGATCTATCACCCCTTGCAAAGCCGCACGTGGCAAGGCATGGGCTGGATTGACCTGCTGATAGGCACTGAGCAGGGGCTCAAGAAAGGGATCAATACGGGCCGGAAGCTGCGCGAACAGCACGCCGAGGTTATCCAAGGCCTGCGCCTGTGACAGCGGCTGGCCGGGATGCTCAGCGCGAACCCCTCCGCCATCAATCAGGTACAGGCGCTGCTGATGGCGCAGCAGGTTGTCCAGATGCAGGTCATCCTGCCAAAGCCCCACCCCATGCAAACGGGCGATCAGGCTCAGTGCCTCAGTCAAAATAGCCTGCTGAGCCGCGCTTAAGGCGGGCTGCTGAGCCACGGCTTGCCAAGCATCGTTAAGGCTCTCGGCCTCGCTGAGATAGTCAAAAAGCAGCCAGCCGCCTTCTACTTCATCGAAGCCTTGGACTAGTAGACGCGGCGTATCAATGGCTTGATTGACCAGCAAGGCCGCACCCGCCGTTTCCCGCTGAAACTGCCGCGCGGCCTTTGGCCCCACCAGTAACTTGGCTAATACCGGGCGGCCCTGCCACTGGGCTAAACCAACATAGCGTTGCCCCGGCAATACCCGCAGCCAACGCACTAGCTGTAGTTCAGCGCCGGCCAGCGAGAGGGACAGCGGCAAATCGGGCTGGCGTCCGGCTTGCGCCAACTGATGCAGCTTCACCGCTTGGTAGCCTTATACTGGCGACGCTGCAACAGGTACTGGCTCCAATCGCGGGGATTACCTTCATCTTGCAGATAAGCCGCCAGCAATTGCTCAAGGTCTGCGGCTGTCCATGCTTCAGCGCGTCGCCATAGTGGCTCTAGGTCGCGGATACGACAGCTCCGCGTCCACAGCAGCGGGCGGCGGGTTTTCTCCAGATCAATCAGGCAAGCCTCAAAGCCATCCGCCTGCTCACGCACAAAAATGTGCTTAGGATAAAAGCAGCCATGCAGCAAATGATGGCGATGCAGCTGCTGCGCCAAGCGCCCTACGGCCTGCAAAATGGCGCTCTGCACACTAGGCAGCAAATCGGGCCAACGCTCCAACCAGTGTTGTAGGTCAGCCCACCCTTCAAGCGCGGGGGTCAGTAGAATGGCCCGCTGCTCGCCCGCTACTCGGCGCTGTGCAAAGAAAGCCGCGCGCAACGCCGGAATCCCCAGCGCCTGATAGCGGCAGATGTTGCGAAACTCCCGGGCAAAGGTCGGCTCGCCCCAAGGATGACGCAGGCTACGCGCTAGGTGATTGGTCTGGCGCTTTAGGTAGTAGTGGCGGCCGTCTAGCGTCAGGCGGCACACGCTGCTATGGCCGCCGCGCTCCAGATTTGGCGCATCGACGCTGTCCAATTGCAGCGCCCAGAGCCCTTGAAAATCCGCCAATTGATGCTGCTTCAGTAAGGCGGCATCGGCTTCAGCCAGAAAGTCGTTCATTCGCGCCCCTCAAAGTAGCTCAGCACCTGACGAATCATCGGTTTATCTGCCGCCTGCAGCCCTGAGCATTGCCGATAGTGCAGGTAAAAGCGCAGGCGTTGGCTGCGTGAGAGCTGGTGCTTGGCTACTTTGTCTAAGCAGGCTAAATCCTTGACGATGCGTTGGCGCAACCAAGGCCCCCACCAAAAACTCCCGGATGGGCAATCGATGAGGAACAACTCACCCTGCCCATTCACCAGTAGGTTGCGCCACTTCAAGTCATTATGGGTGAAGCGGTGTTCATGCAGGATACGGGTGGCGCGGGCCAGTTGCTGGCTGATGTGCTCCACCCAATGCCGATCCTGCAAGCGTGCATCTTGACGGCGGGCCAGCAGGGCGAGGTCTTCGGTATCCACTACTTCACGGGTAATCAGCGCGCCACGGGCAAATAGCCCATTTTTACGCTCTAACCCATAGGCCACCACGGGCACAGTGGGCACACCCCAGCGCACAAAGTGGCGCAAGCTCTGCCATTCAGCTTTGATACGGGGTCGCCCAAAGAAGCGCCGTAAGCCCTTGCCTGCACCCCAATAGCGCTTGATGTAGTAGCGGGTGCCTTCACGCTCCAGACGGATCACTTCGGAAAAGCGATCTTTGGTCAGGCGTTCGCCCTGTAGCGCAAATACCCGCTCCAGTGAGCCAAAATCGGCGGCTAACCCGGCATAGGCTGCTTCTAGTTTCCAACCGGCCATTAGAGCGCCTCACCGTAGCGCTGTTTGCGCGCATACAGCCGCGCCGACTCTTTGCCCAGCCAGGCCAGTAAGCTCGCCTGCTCAGTCAAAATCCGGCGCAGTGGCTGCTGAAAATAGCCGCGCAGAAAACGCAGGTAATCACGCGGCGTTAGGCCGATCTCCAGCACTGAAAAATACAGGGCGGCCAGATCTTTATTGCGCCAACGCGCCGGAGTGTGGCTACGAGTCTGAGCGCGGTGCAGGTCGATCAGCGACAAGCGCAGCCGTTGCGGCGTGGGCGGCTGATCGGTATGCAGTAAAAAATGGCAGATGTAGCAATCCCGGTGATTAACCCCGGCGCGGTGCATGGTGCCGGTCATGCGGGCGACCTCAGCAATCAGCGCCCACTTCAGCGCCGGAGCCGCTGGCTTTTGCTGCCATTCTAGACAGAAGTCTTCCAGACTGAGGGTTGGGGTCAGCTCTTCAGTGATCAGGAAGGAATGCCGGGTGGCCGGATTGCGCCCGCGCTCACCATAGGCCACCGCCGTCATGCTGGGTACACCAGCGGCATTTAGGCGTTGTAAGGCCCGCCACTCCTGACCGGCCCCTAGCACTGGCAAACGCAGGGAGAATAGGTTTTTGAAGATTTCCCGCCAGCCAATGCCACGATGGATCTTCACAAAATAACCGCGTCCGTCGATTTCAGTGCGCAGGGTGCGCCGCCCTTCTAGCTCACGAAACACTTGGCCGTCTAGCTGCTCGACCTCAGCAAAGGCATCGCGAGCGGCCCATAGGTGGCTGAATGGCTCCTGTAGTTGTAGCCTCATGCTGCTACTCCTTGCGGGCCTAGGATGATATCCGCCGCGTGCTGGGGCATGGCGTAGAGGTCAGCGGTCTCGGCATAGCGCAAGCCTTGCTGTGCCCACTGGGCGCGGGCGGCAGAATCGGCCAGCATCTCAGCCAACCACTGGTTAAGCTGTTCTTGGACAAAGGGGCTGGGCAGCACGCGACCACAACCAGCGGCTTGGATGTAGTGAGCATACCCACAGACGTCAGTGACCAATACCGGCAGCCCAGCTACGAGGGCTTCCAGCAGCACAGTGCCGGTGTTTTCGTTGTAAGCCGGATGAATCAACAGATCCGCGCCCAACAAAAAACGCGGAATATCGCTGCGGCCCTTGAGTATCTGCACCTGCTGTTCTAAGCCCAGCGCGTTAATCTGGCGTAAGAAGGGTTTGGGATCATCTTGGCCGATGGCGATCAAGCGCGTGCGCGCGCGTAGATCTTCCGGCAGCGCCAACAGTGCCTTAAGGCTGCGATCCAGCCCCTTGGTCTTGAACCCGGAGCCAATCTGCATAATCAGCAGTTGATCCTCAGCCAAGCCAAACTCACGGCGAAAGTCGGCGCGGATCTCAGCGGCATTGGCCGGGGCACGCCTATCCTGTGCAATACCGGGCGGCAGCAGGTGGAAGCGTTCCGCAGGCGTTTGGTAGTGCTTGATAAACAGGGGTTGCTGCACTTCGGAAATCATCAAAATCTGGCAGTGTGCCTCAGGGGCAAAGACCGCGCGCTCGTAAGCGGCAAAGTGCTTATAGCGACTCCAACAGCGGTACAGCGGGTTGCGCAGGGTTTGCGCTTTGTCTTCAAAGCAGGGATCGGCGGCGTAGTAGACATCCAAACCCGGCATCTTGTTAAAGCCCACCACCCGATCCACCGGGCGCTGTTGTAAATCCGCCATCACCCAGTCGGTAAAACGCTCGTTGCGGCTGTGGTTAAACCATGCTTTCACCGGGGCAATCAGCAGTTCAAAGCCTTCGGGCACTTCGCCTTCCCAGCGCAGGGTGTAGACGCGCACCTTGTGGCCGCGCTGCTGACACTCTAAGGCGATCCGCATGAAGTCGCGTTGCAGGCCGCCAAAGGGAAAGTATTTGTAGAGGATGAACGCCAGTTGCATCAGCTGGCCTCCCGCTGACCCAATAGCAGAATCAGCGCCTGTGCAACCTGTTCCGGGCGCAGGCTGTCCATGCAGCTCTGCTGGCGATCCCCTGAGCCTGCGTGCGGCCCATGGGCACATAAATGCACCTGATCGCGCCCATAAGCCCCCACGCGCCCCGGCAGCGTAGGGCCGTACAGCGATACCGTCGGGACATCCAGCGCCGCCGCCAAATGACCAAGGCCCGTATCTACCGCTACACAGGCCTGCGCAGCGGCCAGCACTTCGGCCATACCGGCTAGATTGAGGCGCGGCAGCAAGCTGACGCCTTTCAAACCACTGGCGATACGCACGGCGCGCTCTTTTTCAAGCTCAGTGCCCCAAGGCAGGCGAATCGCCCAACCAAGGCTGCTCAGGGCTTCTGCCAAGGCGCGCCAGTAGGGTTCTGGCCAGTGTTTGCTCGGCCAAGTGGTGCCGTGTAGAAACAGCAGGTAAGGCCGCTCGCCTGTGCGGGGTGCAAAGCAGCTTTTGTTCAAGCCGTAACTGCCAATCTCATCCGGTAGCGGATAGCCCAGCGCTTGGGCAAATAATTGGCGCACCCGCTCCACCGCATGTTGCTCGCGGGGTACGGCATAACAGCGGTCATAGAAATGGCTGGCTAATGGCTCGCGGGCGTACTTTTTGCCAAATCCGGCCACTGGAGCGGACACATAGCGCGTCAGCCATGCGCTTTTCAGCAGCCCCTGAGCGTCAATGACTACATCGTAATGCTCGGCCCGCAGACGCGCTTTGAAGCGTCGCCACTCCTCAGAGAAGAGCGCGCGCAAGGGTTGTTTACGCCAACGCCGAATCGCCACGGGAATGCTTTTGTCTACGGCGGGATGCCAATGGGGAATTTCTGCAAAGCCTTCCTCCACCACCCAATCAAAGCGGATGCCGGGAATAGCACGCTGGGCGTCGGTCAGGGCGGGAAAGCTGTGGATCAGATCGCCCATGGAGGAAGTTTTGATCAGCAAAACGCGCACTCAGAGCACCTCAAGCGGTTGTGGCTGGGGATCAGCAACGGGCAGTAGTAGTGTCGCCAATGCGCGTTCAACCTGCTCAGGCAATAGCTGACGCAGGCAATCGTAGTGACCCAAGGGACAGTTGCGCTCAAAGCAGGGGCTACAGGCCAAGTCTAAACGCACGATGGCCACGCGCTCGGCCAATGGCGGAGTAAAGCCCGGTGAGGTGGAGCCATAAACCGCCACCAAGGGGCGTTCCAGTGCAGCGGCCACATGCATCAGCCCAGAGTCGTTGGAGACCACTGCCGAGGCGCAAGATAGCAAGTCGATGGCCTCAGCCAGCCCCGTAGTACCGGCCAGATTGCTCACCAGTTCGCCTTGATCCAAACTCAGCGCCGCAATGATGTTATCGCCCACTTCGCGGTCTTTCTGTGAGCCGAACAACCAGACTTGCCAACCGGCTTCAATGCGCGTGGCAGCAATGGCCGCGTAGTGCTCAGCAGGCCAGCGCTTGGCCTCACCAAATTCAGCACCGGGGCATAAGGCCAAGACTGGGCGCAGCAAATCCAAGCCAAAGCGGCTAAGGGCTTGTTCACGTAATACAGGGTCAATCTGCAATTTTGGACGCGGATAGGGCTGTACCAAGGCGGCACTCGGCTCTAGGGCTAAAGCCATAAAGCGCTCGATCATCAGCGGGTAACGGGCTTTATCCAAGCGACGTATATCGTTGAGCAACCCGTAACGCATTTCGCCGCGCCAGCCGGTACGCAGGGGAATATCCGCCCAGAAGGGCACCAGCGCCGATTTCAGGGAGTTAGGCAACACAATGGCCTGCTGATACTGGCCGCGCAGACCTTGGGCAATGTGGCGACGGGTAGCCAGATCCAACACACCGTGCCCTAAGGGAAAGCCAATGGCTTGGCGCACCTCAGGCATGCGTTGCAGTATCGGGCGGCTCCAATCGGGAGCCAGCACATCAATGACACAGCCGGGGTGGCGTTCGCGCAGACGCATGAACAGGGTCTGCGCCATCACCATGTCGCCGACCCAGCTGGGGCCAATAATCAATATATTCATAAGAAGGCAGCTTCAAGCAGCAAGTGATAGTCCACACGCCATGGACAGCTCAGGGCTGCCCACAGCTTATGGCTGATAGCTTGTAGCTTATTTGACCAGAGTGCGCCATTCCGGGTGGTTGTCGGTTTTGCCGGTCACCAGATCGAAATAGGCTTTTTGCAGACGCTCAGTCACCGGGCCACGACGGCCAATACCGATTTGACGGGTATCCACTTCGCGGATCGGCGTCACTTCAGCGGCGGTGCCGGTGAAGAAAGCTTCATCAGCGATGTAGACTTCATCGCGGGTGATGCGCTTCTCAACCACTTTGATGCCCAGCTCAGCGGCCAGCGTCAGCACGGTGCCACGGGTGATACCGTTCAGGCAGGAGGTGACTTCTGGGGTGTAGATCACGCCATCCTTGATCAGGAAGATGTTCTCGCCAGAGCCTTCCGCCACGTAGCCTTCTGGGTCGAGCAACAGGGCTTCGTCCGCGCCGCCAGAAATGGCTTCTTGCAGGGCCAACATGGAGTTGATGTAGGCACCGTTAGACTTCGCGCGGGTCATGCTGATGTTGACGTGGTGACGGGTAAAGGAGCTGGTACGCACCTTGATACCCATCTCCAGCGCCTCATCGCCCATGTACGCGCCCCAATGCCAAGCCGCCACGATCAGGTGGACTTTCAGGCCGCTGGCACGCAGGCCCATGCCTTCTGATCCGTAAAAGACCATGGGGCGAATGTAGGCGCTTTCCAGATTGTTTTCACGCACGGCGGCACGGGTCGCTTCGTTGACCTCGTCCTTGGTGAACGGCATCTTCATGTTCATGATGTGTGCCGAATCAAACAGGCGATCAGTGTGCGCCTGCAAGCGGAAAATCGCAGTGCCAGCGGGGGTGTTATAGGCCCGCACGCCTTCAAAGACACCCATGCCATAGTGCAGGGTGTGGGTCAGTACATGAGTGGTCGCATCGCGCCACTGCACCAGTTCACCGTCATACCAGATGACACCATCACGGTCGGCCATCGACATCTTGCCAGCTCCTCAGATTGTCTTTGCAAGGTTGTACCGGGACATTACGAAAGTCCCAGATCGCGCCAGATACGCATGACCGTCTGGCGCTCGTCATGGAAGTGATCTCCAGCCACCACACCGGGCTGACGCTGTAACGACAGTCGATGAGCAGCCGCGCGATAGGCCTTGTAGGCATCCTGCAGCGACTTAACCGTTGCACTGGGCAACAAGCCAGTCTGTTCCAGACCATCGAGAATACGGATGTTGTCCGTATAGCGCAGCAGCTCCGGGCATTGGTGCGACCACGCAAGTGCCGCGTATTGCACCATAAATTCGATATCCACGATACCACCGGCATCGTGCTTGAGGTGAAAGCGGCTGTCCGCATTGAAAGCTTTGGCATCGCGCCCCCCTTGAGTGCCTTGAGTACCCAAGGCTTCGCGCATTTTGGCGCGCATTTCACTCACTTCACGGCGCAGCTCCGGCAGATCGCGCGCGCGGCCCAGTACCTGTTGGCGTACCCGCTGAAAGGCTTCAGCCAACACAGGACAACCTGCCACAGGGCGCGCCCGTACCAGCGCTTGATGCTCCCATGTCCAAGCTTCTTCGCTTTGGTAGCGCGCATAGCTGCTCAGGGTGCTGACCAACAAGCCCGCCGCCCCGGAAGGCCGCAAACGCATATCCGCCTCATAAAGTTGGCCAGAGGCGGTTTGCGTGGTCAGCAAGTGGATGATGCGCTGACCAAGGCGGATGAAAAACTGTGCGCCATCAATGGGTTTGCTGCCGTCGGTTTCACGGTTTGGATCGCCATCGTGGATGAATACCAAGTCCAGATCCGAGCCATGCCCCAGTTCGATGCCCCCCAGCTTGCCATAACCGACAATGATGAAGTCCGGGTCACAGAGCGTGCCATCACGGCGTCTAGGCTGACCGTGACGTTGGGTCATTTGCCGCCACGCCAAGGCCAGTACTTGCTCCAAAATGGCCTCAGCCAGCCAGCTTAGGTAGTCGCTGACCTTCATCAGGGGCAAGGTTCCGGCCACTTCGGAGGCAGCAACCCGCAGGCTGTGCGCCAGTTTAAAGTGGCGCAGGGCTTCCATCTGCTGTTCTAGGTCATCCTCCGGGATACGCATCAGCCGTTCGCCCAGTTCTGCCGCAAGCTCTGGAGCGGCAGGCGGTGCATAGAGGCGTTCGGCGTTGAGCAGCTCATCCAGCAGCAGCGGGAAGCGCGTCACCTGTTCGGCAATCCAAGCGCTGGCCCCGCACAGACTGAGCAGACGCTCCAAAGCACCGGGGTTTTCCGTCAGCAGCACCAAGTAGGCGGAACGACGCGCCACCGCTTCCACCAAAGGCAGCACACGGGCCAGCACTAAGTCCGGGTCAGGCTGAGCGCCCACACGGTTAAGCAGGCGCGGGATAAAGGCATCCAGCCGCTCGCGGCCTAGCGCCTGCATGCTGCGCAGTTGATTGCCTTGGCGCAGAGCCGCTAGGCGCTGGGCAGAGGTCTCTGGGTCAGCAAAGCCCAAGGTTTGCAACTGGTTGTAGGCTTCGTCTTCATCCCAATCACCCAGCCAAAAAGAAGCCAAAGGCAGCGCCTTGCTGGGTATTTTCTCCGTCTCCGTACTGGGATTGTCCGGCTCAGCAATCACCCGATGGAAATGCCCGTTAATTCGCTCTCGCCAGTCATTGAGCTGTAGCAAAAACGCAGGCCAATCAGCAAAGCCCAGCATGAAGGCAACCCGCGCTTGGTCGATGGGATTATCCGGCAGGGTTTGTGTTTGGCGGTCAGCAATGGCTTGTAAGGCGTGCTCCAGATAGCGCAGGAAGCAATAGCCCTCGCGCAACTCAGCCACCACACTGGAGGGCAGATAGCCCCGCGCCTGCAAACAAGCCAACACCCCAAGCAAGGGTCGTTGCTGCAAGCAGGAATCGCGGCCACCGTGGATCAACTGGAACATCTGGGCGATGAACTCCACCTCGCGAATCCCGCCCGCACCCAGCTTGATGTTCTCGGCCATCCCCTTGCGCTTCACCTCTTGGGCGATCAGCTGCTTCATGGCACGCAGGGCTTCAATGGCGGAGAAATCCAGATAGCGCCGGTAGACGAAAGGCCGCAGCATCTCCAGCAGTTGCTTGCCCGCTTCGGCATCTCCAGCCACCGCGCGGGCCTTGATCATGGCGTAGCGCTCCCAGTCGCGGCCCTGCTCTTGGTAGTACTGCGCCAGCGCGTTAAAGCTGAACACCAGTGCCCCGGAGGAACCATAGGGCCGCAGGCGCATGTCCACACGGAACACAAAGCCATCTAAGGTCACCGCATCCAGCGCTTTGATCAGCTTTTGGCCAAGGCGCGTGAAGAAGCTTTGGTTATCCAAGGCGCGGCTGCCGTCACAGGCTCCCGCCTCGGGATAGGCAAAGATCAGGTCGATATCCGAGGATAAGTTCAGCTCGAAGGCACCCAGCTTGCCCATGCCCAGCACCACCAAGTGCTGCGCCTGACCACTGTGCTGACCGATGGGCGTACCAAACTGTGCACAGAATCGCGCATACAGCCAGCGGTAGGTCAAATCAATGCTGCTGTCCGCCAGATCAGACAGATCGCGGCAGGTCTCCGTCAGGTCGGCTTGGCGGGTCAGATCACGCCAAATAATCCGCACCTGCTGCTGCTGCCGAAAGCGCCGTAAGACCTGCGCTAAGCCCTCTTCATCGCTACAGCGTTCGAGAGACTCTTGCAGATGAGCGCGCAGCTCACCTTGGCACAGACTGCGCTCCAACAATCCTTGCTCCACCAGCCCCAGCAGACATTTAGGATTACGTGAGACCTGCTCAAACACAAAATCACTAGCGGTCAGCACCCGTACTAGCGCTTGCCGATGGCGCTTAAACCAATCAATACACAGCGGCCCAGCAGAGTCTTTTCCTTGGGCTATGCTTTCCTCTAAGCCTGTGATCAAGGCCACGGCCCGCTGGGACTGTGGCACTAGGCTATCAGGCAGTGACAATAGTGATGGCAGCATCTGGTTCCCTCCAAGAACGGCCCCCGCTTGATGTCGCTGGTGCCTAGGTTTTAAGCACCCCTACAAAGCCTAGGGGCTTGTAGTCAAACTACGAAAAAGTTCGCTGAGGGGGCTGAAAATCTATTTGTTTTGTAGTAAAACTACAGGAACTGACCCACCGGCCAGTTAGAAAACTAAGAACATACACGCCCGACTCACAAAGTCGGTAGCGAAACAGGCGACCGATACCGGGAGCCTTCCTGCCCTGGAGCATGCTATGCAAGACCTCGATCCCGTCGAAACCCAGGAGTGGCTGGACGCCCTCGAGTCCGTCCTTGATCAAGAGGGCGAAGACCGCGCACATTACCTGCTGACTCGTCTGAGTGAGTTGGCCACCCGCACCGGCACCCAGCTCCCCTACGCCATCACCACGCCCTACCGCAACACTATTCCCGTCACCCACGAAGCACGCATGCCTGGCGACCTGTTTATGGAACGCCGCATTCGCTCCTTGGTACGCTGGAATGCGCTGGCGATGGTGATGCGGGCCAACAAAAAAGACCCGGATCTTGGCGGCCATATCTCCTCCTTCGCCTCCAGTGCCACCCTGTATGACGTAGGCTTTAACTACTTCTTCAAAGCCCCAACCGAAGAGCACGGCGGCGACCTGATTTACTTCCAAGGTCACACTGCGCCCGGTGTCTATGCCCGCGCCTTCTTGGAAGGTCGTATCAGTGAAGACCAACTGAACAACTTCCGCCAAGAAGTAGATGGTGAAGGCCTGTCCTCCTATCCACACCCTTGGCTGATGCCTGATTTCTGGCAGTTCCCCACCGTATCCATGGGTCTTGGCCCCATTCAGGCCATCTACCAAGCCCGCTTCATGAAGTATCTGGAGCACCGTGGCTTCATCCCAGCGGGCAAGCAGAAGGTATGGTGCTTCCTCGGCGACGGCGAGACCGACGAGCCAGAATCCTTAGGTGCCATCGCACTGGCTGGCCGCGAGAAGCTGGACAACCTGATCTTCGTGGTCAACTGTAACCTGCAACGTCTGGACGGCCCAGTACGCGGCAACGGTAAGATCATTCAAGAGCTGGAAGGCGTGTTCCGTGGCGCTGACTGGAACGTGATCAAGGTGGTTTGGGGCCGCATGTGGGACCCACTGTTCTCCCAAGACAAAGAAGGCGTACTGCAACGCCGCATGGACGAAGTAGTGGATGGTGAATACCAGAACTACAAAGCCAACAACGGCAAGTTCGTCCGCGACCACTTCTTCGGCTCCGATCCGCGCCTGCAGAAAATGGTGGAAAACCTCTCCGACGACGAAGTCTGGAAGCTCAATCGCGGCGGCCATGATCCGTTCAAGGTCTATGCGGCCTACCATGCTGCCACCACCCATACTGGCCAACCCACCGTAGTACTGGCTAAGACCATCAAGGGTTACGGCACAGGCTCGGGTGAAGCGAAAAACATCACCCACAACGTCAAGAAAGTCGATGCGGAAAGCCTGAAAATCTTCCGCGACCGTTTCGACATCCCGATCAAAGACGAAGATCTGGAAAAACTGCCGCTCTACCGTCCGGCTGAAGACAGCCCGGAAATGAAATATCTGCGCAAAACCCGTGAAGCACTGGGCGGCTTTGTGCCCCAGCGCCGCGCACGCAGCATCAGCATTCCGACCCCGCCGCTGGAAACCCTCAAATCCATTTTGGATGGTACCGGCGACCGCGAAATCTCCAGCACCATGGCCTTTGTGCGCATCCTGTCGCAACTGGTCAAAGACAAAGATCTGGGCAGCCGCATCGTTCCTATCATCCCGGACGAAGCCCGTACCTTCGGTATGGAAGGCATGTTCCGTCAGTTGGGCATCTACTCCTCCGTAGGCCAGCTGTACGAGCCTGTGGATAAAGATCAGGTGATGTTCTACCGCGAGGACAAGAAAGGTCAGATCCTCGAAGAAGGCATCAACGAAGCCGGTGCTATGTCGAGCTGGATTGCGGCAGCCACCGCTTACAGCACGCACAATCAGCCGATGCTGCCCTTCTACGTCTTCTACTCCATGTTCGGCTTCCAGCGCATTGGCGATCTGGCCTGGGCCGCTGGCGACAGCCGCGCTCGTGGCTTCTTGATCGGCGGTACAGCGGGTCGTACTACCCTGAACGGCGAAGGCTTGCAGCACGAAGACGGTCATAGCCACATTCTGGCTTCCACCGTTCCTAACTGCCGCACCTATGACCCCACCTTCGCTTACGAGCTGGCGGTGATCATCCGTGACGGCATCCGTCAAATGACCGAAGAGCAGAAGGATATCTTCTACTACATCACGGTCATGAACGAAGCCTATGCCCACCCGGCCATGCCTGAAGGCGTGGAAGAAGGCATCATCAAGGGCATGTACCTGCTGGAAGAAGACAAGCGCGACGCCGCGCACCACGTTCAGCTGATGGGCTCTGGCACCATCCTGCGTGAAGTCATCGAAGGCGCGAAAATCCTGCGTGAAGACTACGGCATCGCCTCTGATGTCTGGAGCGTCACCAGCTTCAACGAACTGCGCCGCGAAGGTCTGGCCGTTGAGCGCTGGAACCGTCTGCACCCCTCCGAGAAGCCCAAGCAAACCTACGTTGAGCAGTGCTTGAGCGGTCGCAAAGGCCCTGTGGTCGCCTCCACCGACTACATGAAACTGTTCGCTGATCAGATTCGTCAGTGGGTTCCAAGCCGCGAGTACAAAGTACTGGGCACCGACGGCTTTGGCCGCAGCGACAGCCGTAAGAAACTGCGTCACTTCTTCGAAGTTGACCGTTACTGGGTAGTCATTGCCGCGCTGGAAGCACTGGTAGACCGTGGCGATCTGGAAGCACGCGTACTGGGCGAAGCCATCACCCGCTTCGGCATCAACCCCGAAAAACTCAACCCGCTGGATTGCTAAGGAGACGCACCATGAGTGAAGTGATTCGCGTACCCGATATTGGCACCGGCGCTGGTACCGTTATTGAGCTGTTCGTTAAGGTGGGCGACCGTGTAGAGGCTGATCAAAGCCTGCTGACACTGGAGTCCGATAAGGCCAGTATGGAAATCCCTGCGCCCTTTGCTGGCGTGGTGAAAAGCATCAAGGTCAACCTGAACGACAAGATCAAAGAAGGCGACGAAATTCTGGAGCTGGAAGCGGAAGGCGCAGGTGCTGCTGCACCGGCTCCTGTAGCAGCCCCCGCTCCGGCGGCTGAGCCAGTCAAAGCAGCTGAGCCCGCTCCCGTTGCTGCTCCTGCCGCCGCCGTGGAAAGCCTGCAGGAAATTCGTGTTCCTGACATCGGCTCTGCGGGCAAAGCCAAAATCATCGAAGTGCTGGTCAAAGTCGGTGATAGCGTCAGCCCTGAGCAATCATTGATTGTTCTAGAGTCCGACAAGGCGAGCATGGAAATCCCCTCGCCTGTAGCGGGTGTAGTGGAAAGCCTAAGCGTACAGCTCAACGCCGAAGTAGCTACAGGTGATCTGATTCTGAACCTGAAGGTCACCTCTGCGGCCGCACCGGCTGCTGCTCCGGCGGCCGCTGCTCCAGCACCCACAGCCGCTCCAGCCCCTGTGGCTGAGAAAGCGCCTGTGGCCGCCGCACCTGCACCGGTAACTGCTGCGCCTGCCAAGGATGCCAGCAAGGTACACGCCGGCCCTGCCGTGCGGATGCTGGCCCGTGAGTTTGGTGTGGATCTGGCGCTGGTTTCGGCCACTGGCCCCAAAGGCCGTATCCTCAAAGAAGACGTGCAACTGTACGTCAAAACTCTCCTGCAACAAGGCAAGCCTGCTGGCGCTGCTGCTGTTACAGGTGGCGCGGGCATTCCTCCGATTCCGGCGGTAGATTTCAGCAAGTTTGGCGCTATTGAAGAAGTGCCCATGAGCCGCCTGATGCAAGTGGGCGCAGCCAACCTGCACCGCAGCTGGCTGAACGTGCCTCATGTGACTCAGTTTGAGTCAGCGGACATCACCGAGATGGAAGCCTTCCGTGTAGCTCAAAAAGCTGCTGCGGAAAAAGCAGGCGTCAAGCTCACCGTACTGCCGATTCTGCTGAAAGCCTGCGCACACCTGCTCAAGGAGATGCCAGACTTCAACAGCTCTTTGGCACCTAGCGGTGCAGCCATCATCCGCAAAAAATACGTGCACATCGGTTTTGCTGTGGATACGCCCGATGGTCTGCTGGTTCCCGTCATCCGCGATGTGGATCAGAAGAGCCTACTGCAACTGGCCGCCGAAGCCGCTGAGCTGGCCGCTAAAGCGCGCAGCAAAAAGCTGTCGCCGGATGCCATGCAGGGTGCGTGCTTCACCATCTCCAGCCTCGGTCACATTGGCGGTACCGGCTTTACGCCCATCGTCAACGCGCCGGAAGTGGCGATCCTTGGTGTTTCTAAGGCCACCATGCAGCCGGTTTGGGATGGCAAGTCTGCCTTCCAACCACGCTTGATGCTGCCGCTGTCGTTGTCTTACGACCACCGCGTCATCAACGGTGCTTCGGCGGCTCAGTTCACTCGTCGCTTGGGTGAGCTGTTGGCTGATATCCGCACCATGCTGCTCTAACACAATACAGCTGCCCTAACACGCAGCTTGCAGGCCTTTCTCACCCAAAGGCCTGCAACTTCTTGCTATACAGGTCTCAATTTTCCTACAAATACTGGGCACTTGACCTCGCGCTAGGTATCTAGACCTTCGTCCGACCATTAGAATAAAAATCGAAATATCCTGAGCGGTTTGCTTGTCGTCCCCTCGACTCATGAGGCACTCTTGGCCTCCAGACAACTTGCTTACAAGCGCTTACTAATCGGTCGAAATGTGGACAGTCGCCACTCGATGAATATGCAATCCGATGCCGTCAGTTTAACGGCAGCCGAGGTTGTAACACCTCTGCCCCTGCCCTCTCGACTGGGCATGTTGCGCTTTGAGCGCTTAAACACCCCCGATTGGACGCTGCTTTATCTCGATACTGGCAGTGACAAGTACCTCGACACCCCTATTTTCGACCTGCAACACAATGCCCAAGACAGCTATGTCGATCTAATGAAGCTGGGACCCGCTGCCCGCCAGCGCTTGCATGACGAGATCCAACGTCAGCTGGCTAGCCATGGTTGCTACCGGATCACCTACCGGCTGCATACAAGGCAAGGCCCACTGAATCTACTGGAAGCGGGCGAACTGCATGAGCAGCGAGAACGCCCGCTACTAAGAGGTTATCTCGCCACCTGCAAACCCATCGATGATATTTCCGACATACAGATTCAAAACGACTACCTGCAACACGTCACCCGCTCACGCGCCCAGCAACGCCTCATCGCCCGCCTGACCTGCCAGCACTACAACCCTTCAGCCCCTCTGTCCGAAGCCGCACGCGCTATCACCCAAGCCATCCCAGAAACCTGCACCCTCAGTCAAGCCAGCCTCTGGCTAATCAAAGACGGTCATTTCTCTCTGCTAGCCGAAAGTACTCTGGAAGACAGCACATTGCCCACTGAGTGGCTAAGCCTGCAAAATTGCCCGCATTATCTGCAAGCCTTGCAGGAGTCTCGGGTCTTAGATGTGCGCGATGCCTGCCATGACCCCAGAACCCGCGAGCGAGCCGAAGCCTTTAGAGCCCGACAGGTGGTATCAGTATTAGAAGCAGGCATTCGCAGCGCAGGTGAATTGGTCGGCGTGCTGCGCCTTGAACAGAGCAAGGTTGAGCGCTACTGGCATTTGGATGAAATCGCCTTTGCCGGTGAACTAGCCGATCACTTTGCACAGGTGATGGCCAACTGGCAGCGTCTGGACGCTACGCACTCGCTACACCTGTTCCAACGGGCCATTGCCCACACCACCAGCGCGTTTTTACTCATCGACCGAGCGGGCCGCATCGAGTACGCCAATCCCAGTTTCACCCGTATCACCCAAGTCAGCCCCGATGAAGTGCAGGGCAAGCTGCTGAGCGAACTGCCTGCACTGGAGAATCTTGGCATCATTCTACGCGATGCCATGGGCGCGCTGGCTTGCGATAGCAGTTGGCAAGGCGAATTTTGCAGCAAGCGCAAAGACCTCACGCCCTACTGGGGACATCTGTCGGTTTCTAAGATTTTTGATGAAGCCCAGCAGCTCACCCATTACATCGTCATCTACGAAGACATCACCGAAACCAAACTAGCCCAACAGCATATTGAGCGCTTGGTCTACACCGATAACCTCACAGGGTTGGCCAATCGCACCTGCTTTATCCATCACCTAGAAGAGCGCTTTGCCAAAGGCCAAGCCCAAGAGTTAGCCCTGCTGCTGGTGGATATCGACAACTTCAAGCGTATCAATGACAGCCTCGGCCACCGCATCGGCGACAAACTCTTGGCCAAACTGGCCCAACGCCTGCAAAACAGCCTCGGCAAACAAGGCTTGGTAGCACGCTTTGCCAGCAATGAGTTCGCTATTTTGATGAGCAATATGGACTTTGAGAGCAGCCTTGCCTTTGCTCAGCAAATCCTCTGCTCGTTGGACGATCCCATCTACATCGACAGCCAATTGATCAACATCAGCGGCTCAGTGGGGTTGGCCTGCGCGCCCTTGCACGGTAAAGAACCCCATGCCCTGATGAAACATGCCGGGCTGGCCCTGCATAAGGCCAAAGCTAACGGTAAGAATCAGGTACAGGTGTTCACCGAATCCCTGAATGCTGAAGCTGACTTCAAACTCTTTCTGGAAAACAACCTGCGCACTGCACTCAGTCAAAACGAGCTGGCGGTGTTCTACCAACCCAAAGTTTGCCTACGCACAGGGCGCTTGGTGGGCATGGAAGCACTGCTGCGTTGGAATCACCCTGAGCGCGGCATGATCAGCCCCGACCAGTTCATTCGCGTTGCCGAAGAAACCGGCTTGATTATCCCCATCGGCAACTGGGCGGCGCGCCAAGCCTGCCGTATGGCGGCCCAACTGCCGAGCCTTGGCATGGGCGATCTGCACATGGCCATCAACCTGTCACCGCGCCAATTCTCCGACCCGGAGCTGGTGGAAGGTCTGCGTAATATATTGCTGGAGGAAGGCCTCTCGCCTAGCCTGCTGGAGCTGGAACTCACCGAAAGCCTGCTGCTAGATGCTACCGATGCCACCCGGCGCAAACTCAATGAATTCAAAGACATGGGCATCACCCTCGCCATGGATGACTTTGGTACCGGCTATTCCTCGCTGAGCTACCTGAAAAAATTCCCCATTGATGTGATCAAAATTGATCGCAGCTTTATCAAGGATATTCCCGATAATCAGGACGATATGGAAATCACCTCCGCCGTAGTGGCCATGGCGCACAACCTGCGGCTAAGCGTGGTAGCAGAAGGCATCGAAACCCCTCAGCAGCTCAGCTTTCTGCGCCGCCAGCAGTGCGATATTGGCCAAGGTTATCTGTTTGATAAACCCATTCCCGGCCACCAGCTGCTTGAAAAACTACGGCGCTATGCAGTGCGCGGGCCCGAACAAAAGCCCCACTGAGCATAGCTCCCTCGAATGCTGCACCCACTCTGAGGTACATCGCCATGGCATTCTCTCTTTCTAGCACACGCAATCATCTTCCCACTGCTGAACAAGCCTTGGCCGGGCGAGAAACGCCCATGGCAGTACCTGCTAGCCATGTCATCACCGGCCATCCGCTCTGTCCGCCCTTTCCGGCAGGCTTGGAACAGGCAGTGTTTGGAATGGGCTGCTTTTGGGGCGTAGAGCGCTATTTCTGGCAGCAACCGGGGGTTTGGACAACCGCCGTGGGCTATGCCGGTGGCCATACGCCCAATCCCAGCTATGAAGAGATTTGCTCAGGCCGTACCGGGCATACCGAGGTCGTGCTGGTGGTGTTCGATCCGCAGGTGGTTGACTACCTGAGCCTGCTCAAAGGCTTTTGGGAGCAACACGACCCCACCCAAGGCATGCGCCAAGGCAATGACCTTGGCACTCAATACCGCTCTGCTATTTATGCGTTTAGTGAGCAACAGCTCAGCGAGGCCCAGACCAGCAAGACGCATTTTCAGACCGCCCTACACAAAGGGGGCTACGGTGACATCACCACGGAAATCGCCCGCGCACCGCATTTTTACTATGCCGAAGCCTATCACCAGCAATACCTAGCCAAAAATCCGGGTGGTTATTGTGGTCTTGGCGGCACAGGACTGTGCTTGCCGGTCTAGGCCGACTGCCTAAGGAGAATTCATGAGTCAAACCCTTGAAACCCTCGTCAACCTGCTGACCTTGGAAGCCATCGAAGAAAACCTCTTTCGTGGAACTAGCCACGACCTTGGCTATCGCCAGCTCTTTGGCGGGCAGGTGCTGGGCCAATCCCTATCAGCAGCCTGTCAGACGGTGGAGCCACAACGCCAAGTACATTCCCTGCATGGCTACTTTTTGCGGGCAGGCGATGCCAAACGTCCGGTGGTTTATCAGGTGGAGCGGATGCGCGATGGCGGCAGTTTCAGCGCCCGCCGCATCACCGCTATACAGAAAGGGCAGATCATCTTCTGTGGCATGGCCTCGTTCCAAGAACAGGAGCAAGGCTTTGAACATCAAATTCTGATGCCTGATGTGCCCGGCCCCGACAACCTGCTCTCGGATATTGAGCTGATCCAGCAATGGGGCGATAAAATCCCTGAGCGAGTACGCGAGCGCTTGCCAGCCCGCAAAGCCATCCAGCTGCGCCCAGTGGGTCTGCAAAACCCCATTGATCCGCGCCCGCAGGAGCCCTTCCAGCATATCTGGCTGCGTGCTGATGGCATACTTCCAGCCATTCCAGCGCTGCATCGCTACCTACTGGCCTATGCCTCAGACTTCTTTTTGGTGGCCACAGCCTTGCTGCCTCACGCCGCCTCCCTATGGCAGAAGGATTTGCAAATGGCCAGCCTCGACCACGCGCTCTGGTTCCACCGCGAAGTAAAGGCCGATGAATGGCTACTCTACAGCCTAGAAAGCCCTTGGGCCGGTGAGGCACGCGGATTAGCACGCGGGCATTTCTTCAATCAAGCCGGACAGCTAGTGGCCAGCGTCACCCAAGAAGGGCTGATCCGTAAGCGCAAGGACTGGGCATGATCGACACCGCACAGCACTGGGTATTTGACATGGACGGCACGCTAACCATCGCCGTGCATGACTTTGCGGCCATCCGCCGAGCTCTCGACATCCCCATGCAAGACGACATCCTCGAACACCTTGCCGCCCTTCCCACTGCCGAAGCGGCTGCCAAACATGCTTGGCTGCTGGAGCACGAACGAGCACTAGCCCTTGCGGCCCAACCCGCACCGGGAGCGGTTGAACTGCTGCACAGCCTGCACCGTGCAGGCTACCACCTAGGCCTGTTGACCCGTAACGCCCGCGAATTAGCCTTGCTGACCCTAGAGGTTCTGGACGTTGTCGGCTGCTTTACTGCCGAAAGCATCCTAGGCCGCGATGAAGCCCCGCCCAAGCCCAAACCCGATGGCCTACTACAGCTCGCCCAGCACTGGAAGGTTGCCCCACACCAACTGGTGATGGTTGGCGACTACCGCAATGATTTGGAATGCGCGCGAGCAGCTGGCGCTTATAACGTGCTGGTCAACGTGCCAGACAATCCATGGCCAGAATTAACCGATCTACAACTGCGCGACTGCCGGGAACTACAGCAACGCCTCATGCTGATATGAGCCTGAATGCAAGGCCTTTAGGGGGGGCTTGGCAGCGCCTATCCCCCAAAAGCATGCTAAGGTTTGCCCTCACATAACCTAACCGAGAGCGGTTCATGCTCCACACGGCCCCATCTGCCTTACCCAAGCGCATTCTGATCGCAGGCTCAACCCTGACTCTCATGGTGGCCTGTGCCGCAGAGCCGCTCAAACCCGAACAGCAGGTGCTTGCCCCGCTGACATCAACAACGACCAGCGCGGCGGCGCGCCCAGCCCCGACCATTACCCCAATGCCGGTGACTGCAAGCAGTATCCCCCAACCATTACTCGACTTTGAGCCCTGGTGTCAGCGGTTTAGGGCCGAGGCACTGGCAGCCGGTATTCCAGCCTATATTTTTGATCAAGCCTTTGTTGGCCTGACGCCTGATCCCGATGTAGTGGCCGCCGACCGCAGTCAACCCGAATTCACCCGCCCGGTCTGGGAATATCTGGATGGCGCGCTCTCTCTGCAACGCATCACCACCGGCCAGCGTCTGCTCAGCCAACATGATGACCTACTGCAACGCATCGAAGCCCGCTACAGCATTGATCGGCATCTGCTGGTGGCTATTTGGGGGCTAGAAAGCAACTTTGGCCGCGCCATGGGCAATAAATCGGTGATTCGCTCACTGGCCACCTTAGCCCATGAAGGCCGCCGCCCTGATTTCGCCAAAAGCCAACTCTTGGCCGCCTTGCGCATCCTGCAGAATGGCGATATTCGCTTAGAACGCATGAGCGGCTCTTGGGCGGGAGCCATGGGCCAAACCCAGTTCATCCCCACCACCTACCAAGACTATGCCGTCGATTTTGATGGCGATGGCCGCCGCGATATTTGGGACAGCACCGCTGATGCCCTAGCCTCCACAGCCCATTATCTACAGGCATCTGGCTGGACAAGTCAGTATCCATGGGGCTTTGAAGTGCAGTTACCCCAAGGTTTCGACTACGCCTTGGCTGACCCGGAGATTCGCAAGCCCATTACCGAATGGCGACGCCTCGGCGTGATGATCCCTTCTCTGCCCGGACAGGACGCTGCTAGCGGTATCCTGCTGCTCCCAGCGGGCTACCGTGGCCCAGCGTTTTTGGTGTTGGATAACTTCCGCAGCGTCCTGCGTTACAACAACTCCACTTCCTACGCGCTGGCCATTAACTTACTGGCTGACCGCTTTAAAGGCGCTGGACGAGTGGTCGGCAGTTGGCCGCGAGAACAGCGTTCACTGAGCCGCAGCGAACGGCTGGAGCTGCAAGAGCAACTGAACAATCAAGGACTGAATACCGGCACGCCGGATGGCATCATCGGAGCCAACACCCGGCGGGCCATTCGCAGCTATCAGCAAAAAATGGGCTGGCCTGCGGATGGCTACCCTACGCTAGAGTTGCTGAGCCAGTTGCGGGGTAGTCGTTAGGTCGCAAAGCTTATGGTGGGTAGGGCTCTGCCCGTACCCACCCTAGGGCTTGTCTGAAAAGTCGGACTGGCTAAAATTGAGTCTCCATTGCTTGGAGCTCAAGGATGTCAGGCCGTTATGAGATTTCCGCCCAACGCTGGGCCATGATTGAATCCATCGTTTCTCCCCC